>Ga0209702_10004698_pt1 | contig 19514 bp, 21 predicted proteins | sample FRY01_FD_187210 | JGI IMG/M metagenome (GOLD analysis project Ga0209702, IMG submission 187210) | Freshwater microbial communities from Lake Fryxell liftoff mats and glacier meltwater in Antarctica - FRY-01 (SPAdes) (version 2) | ecosystem: Environmental > Aquatic > Freshwater > Ice > Glacier...
TGCCCACCGCGTCGGCCGGTACGTCGCAAGCGCCGTCCGCCACCGTGGACAACTCTGCACTGTTGTGAACCCCCAGAGCTTCACTTATCGTTCGGGGAAAGTTGTTCAAACAAACCGAGCCACTTCTACAGGCGTGTCGCTCATGCTTGCCCTTCTTCCGTGATATCTCGTGTGACATGGCTTTGGGCATCTTCCACACTCGCCCGTTCGCGTTCGATCTCGCGGCGCAGCTCTTCCTCGCTGGGCAGAATCAAGCGATATTTGCTGGCGAACAATTGCTCGTTCTCGTGCAGCACCGAGTAGCGCACGACCGATTGATCCTTGCCGCCACACAGCAGGATGCCCACCGTCGGATTGTCGCCCTCGTTGCGGCGCAGGTCGTCGTACATGCGCACATACATATCCATCTGGCCGATGTCCTGATGCGTGAGCTGCCCGGTTTTCAGGTCGATAAGCACGAAGCATTTCAGCAGATAGTTATAGAACACCAGGTCGATGTAGAAATCCTGCGTTTCGGTGCTGATACGTTGTTGGCGAGCGACGAAGGCAAAGCCCTTGCCCAACTCCAGCAAAAAGCCTTGCAGCTTGTCCATCAACGCCTGTTCCAGGCTGGCTTCCAGCAAGCGACCGGTATCGGGCAAACCGAGGAATTCCAGCAGCACCGGATCGCGCACGAACTCACGCGGCGTGACCGGCAAGGCAGCCAGATTTTGCTGTGCCTCGGCCGTCACGCTGTCGCGATTCGTACTTGCCAGCAAGCGTGCGTAATAGAGGGTGCCAATTTGGCGCTCTAGCGCACGGGTGCTCCAGTTTTGGTTGGCTGCTTCCATCACGTACCAGTCGCGGGCACGGGCGTCGTCCACCCGCAGCAACAGGCGGTAATGCGTCCAGCTCAATTCGGGACGCAGTGCGTCCCAATTCGTGAAGGCCTGAAAAAAGGCACGCATATGGCGTAGGTTGGAGGCATCAAAGCCCTTGCCAAATTCCCGTGTCAGCGCTTCAGCCAACTGCGGCAGCAAGCGTTTACCATAGGCGGCGCGACTCTCGCCCCCTTGCTCAAACTCGACAATGTGACGGCCCACTTCCCAGCAAGTTTGCACCTGCACCATGTCCACAGCACGTAAAGCACGCTGGCGACCTTGCTGGATCAACTCACGTAGCGCGGTCAGCAAGGGTTGCGGAAAGGTGAGTGGGGTGTGAGTGTTCATACCGGACGCTCCGAAATGAGTAAATCATGATGTGCAGAACGCGATGCACCCGCCTGTGCGGTGAAGATCAGGAACTCGGCGGTGCTGTTGGCTTTCGTCGACCACGATGAAATCAAAAAAATGCGGTGACAGGTGCTGGGATTCATCCCGAATAATGTTGAGCATCGTCGGGTAAGTGGCGACATAAATTCGCCTATCCTTGGCCAGCAGTTTTTCGCCTACATTGGGCCAACGCGGCTCGTTGGGCAGATGTTCTTTGAATGCTCCGAGCGCTTGTTCCCGCAGTGCGATACGGTCAACGAGGAACAACACTTTCTCGGCATGGCCTGCGCGCATTAACGCATCCACCATGGCGATACAGGTGCGGGTTTTGCCGGTGCCCGTGGCCATCACCAACAGAAAGGTACGCTTCTGTTGTTCAATGCCTTCCAGCACTGAGCGGATAGCGCGAATCTGGTAATCGCGACCGGCAATGGAGGTGTTGATGAATTCCTGCGTCAGCGGCTTGCGATTGCGGCGGATGTACGCGAAGCGCTCCAGATCGTCACGCGTTGGGAAACCGACCACTTTACGCGGCGGGTAATTTTCCAGATCCCAGAAATAGGTGTCGTGGCCATTGGTGTAAAAGCAAAATGGCAGCTCGCCACCCAACTGCTTTTGAATGTTGTAGCAATACTGTTTGGCCTGCTCCCGACCAATGGCGGCATCTTTGCTGGTCTTCTTGGCTTCGACCACGGCAAGTGGCTTGCGGTCTTTGCCCAGCAGTACGTAGTCGCTGAACTGATGGCCTCCGTATGGTGTGCAGGGCTCGGCTACACCGGGCGGCAATTCCGTCAGGATGTCGAACTCTTCTACGACCTGCGTGGGGTCTTTGACGTGCCAGCCGGACTGCGCCAGTTGCTGGTCAATCAGTTCGGCGCGGGTTTGGGCTTCGTTCATCACGCAGCTTTTTTGTATGGCGTGAATTTGTTGCTATCCCGCGTGAGCAGCTGCATCAGCTTGGGATGAATGAACAGCTTTTCTTTCGACGCTGCCACTTCATTCAGCACGCCGATTTCCGCCAACTGCTTCAAGTACTGCGAGGCCGTCTGACGTTTTGCGATGTTGGCTTCGGTCAAACTGCTGATACGGCAATAGGGCAATTCGAATATCAGGCTCACCAGCTCATGGCTATAAACCTTGGGCAATTTGACGCGGACATACTCTGCGGTGTGTTCCGACAAGGCTCGAATCGCCGCAATCTTGGCGGTCGTCCACGCAGCCGTTTCTTCCACACCCCTGATGATGTACAGCAACCACGACTCCCAATCTTCCTCGCGGGCCACTTGCAATAACAAGCGGTAGTAATCCGCCTTGTTCTGGATGATGTAGCGGCTCAGGTACAGAATCGGCAAGGTCAGCAAATCTTCCTGAATCAGAAACAGGCTATTCAGCACTCGCCCGGTGCGGCCATTGCCATCGGTGAAGGGGTGTATCGCCTCGAACTGGTAATGCCCAATCGCCATGCGGATCAGCGGATCAAGCGACGTTTCGTTGTGCATGAAGCGCTCCCAATCCGCCAGCTTGTCTCGCAATAAAGCCTCGCCTTCGGGCGGCGTGTAGATCGTTTCGCCCGTTGCATCATTCAACAACGTCGTGCCCGGCGTGCGCCGCACTGTTATTTCAACACCCTTGATGCGGGTACATATCTGCTCTGCGGTGTGCGTAGTCAACGGGTATTGCTTGAGCGCCTTGAACCCCTCGAACAACGCATGGCTGTAGCGCAAGGCTTCCTTGGTGGCGGGGTCTGCCTGCGCCTCGCTACGCATATGCCGGAACAACTGATCCGTGGTGGTCACGATATTCTCGATTTCCGAACTGGCGCGTGCTTCCAGCAAGGGCAGCGTATTGATCAGCATCGCCGGATTAGGAATCAGCGCCGCCGCCTGCTTCAACCCGGCCAATGCCGCACGTGCGGTAATGCACTGCTTCAACACCGTGCGCGTCTCAACCTCCACCCTGGGTGGCAAGGCAGGCAAGGTGTTGTAGGGTTGGTCAGGCTTCCAGCCTTTTACGCTCATGTTTATATTCCATGACTTTTTCGACACATCCGTAGTCTATGTCGACGCCATCGACACGTCAACAAGATGTGTCGATTTTTTTTAATTTCATCGACACAAGATGCGGATGTGTCGTCAGTTTAGCGCACATTTATGCGCCTGAATCCATGGCTACCACACTCGCATCCTTGCGCTGCCGCAGGGACAGCCAGGCCGTCAGCGCTCCGAGTGCAAGACCGGCCCACATATCCACGGCCACATGCTGGCGTGTGGTTAGTGTGGAATAGATGATGCCGATACACCAGATCCCATTGAGCATGAGCAGCCACTGCGGCCCGCCAAAGCGACGCAGCAAGTGATGCAGCCAGAGCCCTGAAAAAATGGCGGTGGCGACATGAAGCGAAGGGAATGCATTGCCTGAGGCATCCATGCGTTTAAGAAAATCCACGCCAGGATGCAGCGCCCAGTCGATGTCGGCTGCGGGGACTGCCGTGGGCCAGAAGTAGAAGACGAGCAGTCCTGCAAGGCAGGTTGCTGTCATGGCCACGCCATAAGCATAGAGTTCGCGCCGCGTCACCAGTAATAACGGGGGCAAGGAAACATAGACCCACAAGGAGATATACAGCGGCAGGGTCATGGGCTGAAAGTCGATCAGCCGGTCCAGCCAGGTCACCGGCATCACCGTGACGGGATAGGCCGGGTTTTTGAGTACGTAGAAGTAAGCACCGAAAAACAGGCCGATGAAAAGCATCGTGCCTATGCTTTTCAGATAAAAATGCTGGGGTATGACCGCTGCAGCCTGGCGGTACCAGGGTGTTTGCTGACTATTTTCGGGCAAGGTTTTTTTCTCCATGAAGAGCGGTAATGGTCATGACAGGGCGTGCCGTAAGGTCACGAAACGCAGGCGGGCGGATGCGGCGGACTCGAGTACGGCGGGCAACACTTCGAGAATGACGGGGACGCCGCCGGGTGTGCGCGCCGCATGGCCGTCGTGCAGCAGCAGAATAGCGCCGGCTTTCAGGCCGTGCAGCAACTTGGCTGTGACGCGCCTAGCGTCACCCACTCGGGTGTCGAAGCCGCGTGCCGACCAGCTCGCAAGCTGCAGCCCCAGGCGGCGGAGCACCGGTTCGAGAAAAGGATTGCGTAGGCCGGCCGGTGCGCGAAAAAACAGCGGGCGCTGGCCGGTGATGGTGGCCAAGGTGTCCTGGGCGGCCTGCACTTCCCGCGTGATGCCGCGTAGTCCCATGACTGAAAAATGATGGCGATGGTGCTGGCTGTGGTTTTCAACCGCGTGGCCGCGGCGCACGATTTCCCGGCACAGCTCCGGATAACGTGCGGCCTTGTCGCCGACGCAGAAAAAAGTGGCCCGGGCGGCGTAACGGTCCAGCAGGTCGAGCACCTGCGGCGTGACGAGCGGGTCGGGGCCGTCATCAATGGTCAGGGCGATTTCGCCTCTAGCCGTGGCGGCCGCAGGCAGCCGCGTCCAGTTCGGCCCCAGCCAGTGGCTGCGCGGCCACAGGCCCACGGCGGCAACCAGCAGGTGATTGAGGGCCACGGCGCCCAGCGCCCAGAGCCAATACGCCGGCTGTGCGACGACGAGGACCAGCGCCAGCCCGTGCAGCACGATGGATGCGCGGATCAGCAGGGGGAGTTGCCAGTGCGAATTACGCATGGGAGGGTTTCGCAAAAATGGCAGCATACACAAGCGCCAGGATGACGCCCGGCGCCACAGTGACGCCCAGGGCTTGCAGGATGGACACGTTGGAAAACCCGAGGAGGCCAAAGCCGGCGACGGTGGTAAGGGTGGCAAACAGCATCGAGGCCAGTGTGCGCGGCGAAATCGGTGTGTGTGAGTCCAGCCGATCAAAAAACAGGGCGTAGTTCGAACCCACGGCGACTACCAGCAGCAAGCCGACCAGGTGCAGAATGATCAGTTGCTGGCCAAGCGCGGTCAATCCTGCCGTCACCGTGACGACCGCAGCGGCCAGTGGCGCGACGATGCGCAGCACCCGCATCGGCGAGCGAAAAACCAGCAGCAACAGCCCGACGATGGCGGCGAGCCCGCCCAGCGACAACAGGGCGGCTTCGTTCAGGTAACCCGAATACAGGCGGTCGGATTCGGCTTTCATATCGACAAACAGCACATTCGGCAAAACCGTGCTGCCCAGAGCGGCGCGAATCTTGTCGGCGTTGATGCCGGCACCCTCAGGCGCCCTCAGCGGCAACAGGGCGGTCCAGCCGCGCGCCTGCTGCAGGAGCAGGGCATCGACCGCCATCGCCATGGAAGTCTGTTCCAGATCGCTGGCCTGCAGCAGGGGCTGGCTGCGGGCGGCATCCACGTCGGCCAGAAAGGGGGTGAACAACTGCGCGCGCACCGGCAGGCCCTGCACGGCCTGCGCCATGCGCACCTGTAGCAGTTCCGTTGTGGGCAGGCTGGCCTGGCGGGCTTGCTGCGCCCTGGTGCTCGGAAGGTAACGGCTGGGGCTTTCAAAGCCGGCGAGTTCGCCCTGGTCCACCTGCGCCTGTAGCAAGGCCGACACCTGTTCGGAGGAACGCAATACAGATTCCCGGTCCGCGCCGGATATCACCACCAGATAACGCGCGTCTGGAGCGCCCATATTGGCACGCAGGCTGGCATCTAGTGCGACATCGGCCTGCGATACCGGGCTCAATGACGATATCTTGTCATTCAACAAACTAGCGCGGTTTTGGACCAGGATGGCGCAGGCGGCCAGCAACAGTATCGCGGCTGGCCAGCGCAGTGCAGTGGCGCGTTGGGCCAGACGGGATAGTGCGTGGCCGATAGCCGTGACATCATGGATGCGAAATTTACTGGGCAGCAAATGAGGCAGGATGAAACGGGTCACGAGGGCGGCAGTTACCAGCCCGGCAATCGCATACAGCCCGAGCTGCGCCAGGCCCGGAAAGCCCGACAGCAGCAGTGAGGAAAACCCGGCAATCGACGTCAGCACGCCGAGCCGGATGGTGGGCCAGAAGCGCTTGACCCAGCTTTGCCGGTCCGGGCCATCGTGTTCGGATTGCACAAACAGATAAATGGAATAGTCCACCGCCTCGCCAATCAGTGCGGTACCAAATCCCAGCGTGATGCCGTGTACCACCCCGAAACCCAGGCTGACCGCCGCGATGCCTGCCAGCGCGCCGCTGATGACGGGTAAAAAACCCAGCGCCAGCGCGCTGAAGGAACGGTAAACCAGCAACAGCAGCGTGGCAATCAGCAGGATGCTGGCGATGGACAGGCGGCTGACCTGGCTTTTGATGGTGTCGCGCGAGGTCACCGAAAACACGCCGGGGCCGGTCATCACCAGCCTGGCGTCAGGGCTTGCGCCGGGTGTCGCGTCAAACGCCTGCCGGATCGCGGCCATGGCGCTTTCCTGGGCATCGGTGTCGGAGCCGGACGCACGCGTTTGCATCAGCATCAGGGCACGCGTGCCGTCGCGTGAGGCCCAGGCGCCGTCCACCAGAGGCGGCTGGTTGCCGCTGCCCAGCTGGTCGAGCAACTGCACCATTTCACCGGTCGGGTCGCGTGGCAGCAGGGACTTGACCAGCAGCCCTACAGGCGAGGCCAGCAGGTCAATGCTGTCGCCCAGGGCGGCATGCAGGCCGTCGGCGCTGAAACGCTCGGACGTCACTGAAGGGCTCAGCAGGTAACGGTTGTTGAACAGGAAAGCCCGGTCACGCTCTTTGTTGACGGGCTCGCCGTTGTTGACGGTCACAAAGGCAGGGTCGGCGCGCAGGCGCTGGGCCACCTGTTTTGAAAGCCGCGCGCGAGTGGGTGCGTCGGCGCCTTCGATGCCCACCAGAATCAGGCGCGAGGCCAGGCCGTCGCGCAACTGGTCCATTAGCAGTTGTTGCTCGGGCGTGGGGGTACGTGGCAAAAAGGCCGACAGATCGGTGGTGAAGTGGGTCCGGCTGATGATGGCACCGCAGGCCAGCAAAAATGCCAGCCAGAGCCAGACCGGCAGCAACTCGCGCCGCAAAAACCTCTGCATCATGGCGCGGCCAGCTGGCTGATGGTCATCACCGAGCGGTCCTTGTCGGTCTGCTCGATTTCAATGGTTTTTACTTCGGCGTGGCTGCCGCCAATGCGGATGCGCTGCACCACCTCCAGCATGCGGGTTTCGACAGGGCGCAGGGTCAGTGTCCAGCGTTCTTCAGGACCCTCGAGATCCAGGTTGTAGACACGCCTGAGCGCGACGATGTCGCCGGCCAGGGTGCCGCGTATGCTTTCGGTGAAGGCGACCAGTTCCGGGTAATCCTGCAAGCGCAGCACCATGCGGCGTTTGCCGCGCTCCACCGTGAGGTTGCCGCCTTCGATCAGCAGCGACTCGGGCCTGGGTTTGAGGGTGCGCTTTTCCAGCCGGTCAGGCGCGGTGTAGAGCAGCTCGCCCGACGATTCCACCGGCTGCTCGAGCAGCGCGATGTATTTTTTTTCCACAAAGCTCGCGCGCCCCGACTTGTTCTGGGCCAGGCCCTGCATCAACTGGGTCACATCCCAGGCGGCGAAGACGGGACTGCAACCCAGGCCGAGCAGCAGGCCGGCCCCTGCCAGCCAGGCCTTCAGTGACGGGATCATCGGTTGAAGCACATTACGCATGGGGCGGAACCGGGGTTGCGGCGGGTGGCTTGCCCGCCTGCCAGAAGTTGAAAAAATTGAACCAGTTGTAGGGCGCTGTGCGGCAATGCTGCTCCAGCAACATGGCGTAACGCGCCATCGCTGCCTGCACCGCCGCTTCGCGCCCGCCTGCGGGGATATCAGAAAAATCGGCCAGCGTTTCAAAATGGATATCGTAGCGATTACCGCCGCCGTACAGGCCAACCATGAACAGGGCCGGGCGCCGCAAAATGGCCGCCATGCGGAACGGGCCCACGGGAAACTCTGCCGGCTCTCCAAGAAATCGCACGGGCCGCGTCGTGTCATTGTTCAGGCAGCGGTCGGCCAGCATGCCGACGACGCTGCCGGCCTCAATCAGTTCATGGACCCGTAGCATGGAATCCGCATGGCCCAGCGACACAATGTCTTGTTGCGCCGCCGGATTGATGGCACTCAGTGCGGCGTTGATCTTGCGCGCATTTTCTTCGTACATCACCATCGCCACGCGCAGGCCGGGCTGCTTGCGGCCGATAGCCCGAAGCACTTCGAAACTGCCCATGTGGGCGCCGATCAGGAACACGCCCTGGCCACTGGCCACGATATCGTCTATGAGTTCGTTGTTGTGAACGCGAATATCGAACAGATCAAAGCGGTCGTTGACCAGATAGACCCGATCGTGGATCACCGACGCGAAACTCAGGAAATGCCGGAACAGATGCCGCCAGCCGACCTCTGCTGGTGGCGTCAGCCTCAAGACGCGTTGCAAATAGCTGCGCGACATGTGGCGTGCTGTTGGCGCAAACACCATGAAGTAAGCCGCAATCCCATAAAGCACAGCGCGAGCGGCGGGTCGGCCCAGCTTCAGTGAAATCCATGTCATGACGCGCAACCAGAACATATTGCTGCGCTCGGGTTGCTGCTTCCATTCAGCGCTGCCGGGCGGCGCGGCGTTGTGTCCTGTTTTCATGGCGTCGGTGGCAACACCAGTGTGCCCGTGGCGACTTTGCGGCTGCCGCTTGAAATGTCGAAGCGCGTGCTGCCCGAGGCGGAGGTGGTGTGGGAAATGGTCAGCGTCTCGCCCGGACCGACCGGGCTGAGGAATTTGACGGTGCTGATCTGGCAGGCATTCTGGACGCCGTCCCCTGATGACGCGGGGCGCAGTGTTTGCAGCACGGCATGTACGGCGGCGTCGAGCAACACCACCCCAGGCAATATCGGCGTGCCAGGAAAGTGACCCGCGAAAGCCGGATGATCCGGTGCAATCAAAAATGTGCTTTCACCCTGCATGGGCAGCACCTTTTCTTTGGTGCTCGCGTGCCAATGCTTCAAGCGTGCCGCGCGGCAATTTACCGGTGCTGTTGCGCGGCAGCGATTCCAACAACACCATCGGCCTCGGAATAAAAAGTGCGTCTATGCGTTCGCGCAGGGCTGCGAGCAGCGAGGGCACCTCCAGGCCGGGTGCAACCGCAAAGGCCATCAAGCGAGTCACCTTGCCTTCGCTATCGTCGGGCATGAAAAACGCGCCATCGATCACGCCGGGAATAGCGTTGAGCTGGTGATTCAAATAGCCGAGTGAGCTGCGTTTTCCGGCAATGTTGACCAGATCGGCAGTGCGACCATGTAAAAGAAAGTGCGCTTCATCAATCAATTCAAGCTCATCTGCCAGCACTGTGGCTGCCTCGACATGAGCGCCACTGGCCCAGATCCGACCATCAGCAGCGCGCAGTGTGACGCCGGGAAACAGCGTCCACTCGGTGCTGTCTGTTGTACGGCGCGAGGCGATCTGCCCGGTCTCGGTAGAGCCGTAAATCTCAAACAAGGGAACTTTCAGCCTGGCCTCGGCTTCCAGCGCCAGCTGGGGCGACATGGGTGCGGTGGCCGACAGCACGAGATCGGGTGCGGGAATGTCCAAGTTTGAGGCCAGCAATATCTTCAGATGCAGCGGCGTGGTGACCAGCATGCGGGGGCGTGGCGTGGCCGCCAGTGCCGCGCAGATGTCGGCCGGGTAAAACGGATGCGCTGCGCTCATGGCCGATCCGCTTTGCAGCGCGAGCAACACCGAGGACTCGAAGCCATACATGTGCTGCGGCGGCACCGTGGCCACGATGCTGTGGCGCCGACCGTCGAGCAGGCCCAGGCGGGCGGCTTCGGCACGCACGCTGCTGACCAGTTCGCCCCAGCTTTTGCGGTGCGCAACAGGCAGGCCGGTCGAGCCCGAGGTGAACACGATGGCTGCCGTCCGCGATGCGGGAATCTGCGGAATGTCCGCCTTGCCGTCTCGTTCGCCAGCTGGAGCCAGTGCGCGAGCTGTCACCGCGTCGGTCCAGGCACATTGCGGCAAATCGATGGACTGCGGCTGGTCCGTCAGACAGAACACGTCAGTCGCAAAGCGCTTGACCTGGCGCACCATCTCGGGCGTGAGCGTGGGCGGAAGCAGGCTGATCTTGTCGGCCAGCAAGGCTGCCGCCATGCCGACGGCAAAGCGGTAGCGGTCGTCGCAGGCGTTGAGGACATGTCGGCCTGCCGGCAAGGCCGCGGCGAGCTGCCTGACGTCGGCTAGAAAATGCGCCACGCTGACGGGCTTGCCATGGCGCCAGGCCAGGACGTCTTCCGCATGGGGATGCGTGACGAGCGGGAAGGTGGTCATGGCCGGTGCCCTGCGCTCTCAGAAGACGCTTGCCGGTAGGCGCGAATCGCCTCCAGCGGCCCGGCCCGGTCGGCGGCCGGCAGCAGGTAGCAGCGCGCCGCATATTCACCCACGAACATCAGTACCAGCAGCGGCATGCCCAGCAGATAGGCAAACCCGGACCAGATGTCAATCGGGGCTAGCCAGAATAGCAGCAGGGAGAGCCCCGCAATGCCACCGAAGTAGAAGGTCCAGGCCCAGGTGGCAGAGCGTGTGTAGCGAATCTGCATCGGCGACAGGGTGCCATGCACGATGCGGGCAAAGCGCGAAATCATCGGTGTTTCGCCGTGGCCCAGGGTTCGGCCGAAAGTGGCGCAGAGCAGTAAATAGGCGCCTGCATGCTCCAGCAGAAAAACCCAGTTGTAATGGGCAATCAGCCAGTCCTTGAGGCCGTAGAGCACGGCGCCGGCCGCCAGGCACAGGGTCAGCATGAGCACGCGCCGGGCTGAGTGCCATGCCATCAGGAAGGCTAGGGCGAGCATGGGTGTTACGGCGACCAGGGCGCCGGAGAGAGTGCGTGTCGTTGACGTGGCGCTCAGGTGGGAAAGTAGCGCGTAGCCAACGACCAGGGCGCCGATCAATCCCCAACGACAGGCTCGTTTTAACCGTGTCGTCAGTGAGGTGGTCAATGGGTGCGCTGGGTCGCGATATGGTCGCTCAGGCTGCGCAGCGAATGAAAGATGGCGTGGTTGTCTTCCTGGTCGGCGCGCAGCTGCAGGCCGTAGTGCTTGGAGACCACCAGTGCAATTTCAAGAATGTCTATGGAGTCCAGGCCCAGCCCGTCGCCATACAGTGGCTCGTCGGGCTGAATGTCTCGTGCCGAGACCTCAAGATTGAGCGCGCTGACCACGAGTTCGGCGACTTCAATCAGCAGGGCGGCATCAGCCGGTAAGGATGAGGTTTGTGCGGTGAGTTCGGGCATGGTGGGCAATGAAAATAAGGTCACAGATACAGGTTTGCTTGCGATGAATTTTAGCCTAGGACCTTGGCTACCAAAGCGACTACAAAGTCGTTTCTGCAGCACCTTCGGTTGGTTTTTATGTGTTGCCAGCGCTGGCGGGTTTGATGCGTTTGGGCTTGGCGGTTAGCGTGGTGCTGGCTTTTTCAAACGCGGCTTGCACCACGGCTTGGTCATGGGCCTGGGCATCGACTTTGTTTGCTGCTGCATTGGCTTGTGCCAGCGCGCCTTTGGTAGCTTTTGGTTTTGCAGTGCCCGCAAACTTGCTGTATTTTCCCAGCGTGGTCACCATCTGGCCGTAGATGCGGGGGTTGCCGGCAACGCATTCGCCTTCATGCAAAAACTCGGACTCACCGGTGAAGTTACCCACCAGGCCGCCCGCTTCTGTCACGAGTAGCGAGCCAGCGGCCATATCCCAGGGCTGGAGGCCGAGTTCAAAAAAGCCGTCGCTAAAACCTGCGGCCACGTAGGCCAGGTCCAGCGCTGCCGCGCCGGGGCGGCGCACACCGGCGCACTGGGGAATGATGTCACCCAACATGCTCAGGTGCATTTTGAGTTTGTCGCCGGGGCGGTAGGGGAAGCCGGTTGACAGCAGGCATTCCTGCAGGCGGGTGCGCTTGGCCACGCGAATGCGGCGGTCGTTCATGTAGGCACCACGGCCTTTGGTGGCGCAAAAAATATCGTTCCTGGTGGGGTCGTACACCACGGCTTGCTCGACCTTGCCTTTAACGCTAAGGGCAATGCTGACGCAGTAAACCGGAAAGCCATGAATGAAGTTGGTGGTGCCGTCCAGCGGGTCGATGATCCAGATGAAGTCTGAATCTTTTGCGCCATGCTCGCTGCCCGATTCTTCGGCCAGAATGCCGTGGCCGGGGTAGGCGGTGAGCAGTGTTTCGATGATGCAAGCCTCGGCAGCCTGGTCAACTTCAGTGACGAAGTCATTGGTCTGTTTGGTCGAGATGCGAACCGATTCAATATCAAGCGCAGCGCGGTTGATGATGGCGCCAGCGGCGCGCGCAGCCTTGATGGCCACGTTGAGCATGGGATGTAAGTTAGCAGACATGGAGGTAAGAAAGAGCAAGGCAAGGGCTGCATCTCGACAATCGGGGGCAGCGACAATAGCTATTTTACCTTGCCACTTTGCGGCCACTGCCTTGAAAACGCGCTTCATCCTCATCCACACCAGCCACGCTGGCAACGTAGGCGCGGCGGCGCGCGCCATGAAGGTCATGGGTTTTGACGACATGGTGTTGGTCAAGCCGCGCTGGGCCAATGTGTTGCGACGTGAAGAAACGATTCAGCGCGCCAGCGGTGCGCTGGACGTGCTGGCCAATGCGCGGATAGTTGAAACGCTGGACCAAGCATTGGACGGCATGACGCACCTGTGCGCCACCGCCATGACCCCGCGCGACTTCGGCCCGCCTACGCTGGCACCGCGTGCGCATTTTGCCGCGCTATTAAATTCTTCGCTATTAAAAAAAGAGCTGAGTGCGCAGCCGTCCGGCATCGCCTTTTTGTTCGGCTCTGAGCGCTTTGGCATGCAAAACGAGGACGTTTACCGTTGCCACGTTGCCTTGAGCATTCCGACCGACCCGAAGTTTGGCTCGCTTAACCTGGGCGCGGCGGTGCAACTGATTGCCTATGACTGGCGTGAAGCCCTTGGCGGCTTTGCAGTCCAGAGCGCGACGACCGAGCCGCAACTGGCCGATGCGGCTGCGGTAGCGGGCCTGCTCAGGCATTGGGAAGAAGCCCTGACTGACATCGGCTTTCTCGACCCCGCCGCACCGAAAAAACTCATGCCCCGGCTCAACCAGCTGTTCAACCGCGCGCAACTCAGCCCTGAAGAAATCCACATCCTGCGCGGGGTGGCGAAAGCGATGCTGGCCAAGCCGATGCTGCAAAAAACCACTGCTTCAGCAAAGCCGGTCGCTAGCCCCTAAACTCGCAGCATGTTCTCCAGACTCCGCTCCGACATCCAGTGCATTCTTGACCGTGACCCTGCAGCCCGTACGGCCTGGGAAGTGCTCACCTGCTACCCCGGCCTGCACGCGCTGCTGCTGCACCGCTGGGCGCACGCCTGCTGGACGCACGGCTTCAAGTGGTCTGGTCGATTCATCTCACACATCGCGCGTGGGCTGACGGGTATTGAAATTCACCCTGGCGCCAAAATTGGCGAGCGTGTGTTTTTTGACCATGCGATGGGCGTGGTGGTGGGCGAGACCGCCGAGATTGGCGATGGCTGCACGATTTACCAGGGCGTGACGCTGGGCGGTACCTCGCTCTACAAGGGCGAAAAACGCCACCCCACACTGGGCCGCGACGTGGTGGTGAGCGCGGGGGCCAAAGTGCTGGGCGGCTTTATGGTGGGTGACGGTGCCAAGATTGGCAGCAACGCGGTGGTCATCAAGCCGGTGCCCGCCGGAGCCACGGCGGTGGGGATTCCGGCCCGCATCATCCTGTCCAAAGCGGGCGAAAGCGCCGATGTCACAGTACCCGACACCAAGTTTTCTGCCTACGGCATCACGCTGGATGACGACCCCATAGGCCAGGCCATGAAGGGGCTGATCGACAACGCATCGTCGCAGGAGCACCAGATTGCGCTGCTGTGGCAGGCCATAGAGACGCTGTCAAGCACAGCAGCCAGTCCGCGCAGTGACTGTGTACCGGTTGATGCAGCGCGCGAAGAAACCTTTGAAGCCGACAAGCTCAACCAGCTGGTTGGCAAGTGATGGAGGGTTCTTTCTAAGGGGCTGGCGTGCGCAGTGCAGACTTGGGCCGAAACGCCTTGCAAACCGCATCGTTGGTTTCCAGATAAGGCCCACCTATCAGGTCAATGCAATAGGGTACTGCGGCAAATATGCCAGGCACGATTTGCTCACCACTTTCACTTTTTAACCCTTCCAGCGTTTCAGCGATGGATTTCGGCTGGCCGGGAAGGTTGATGATGAGGCTTTTGTCACGAACCACGGCGCATTGGCGCGACAGGATGGCGGTTGGCACAAAGCGCAAACTGATCTGCCGCATCTGCTCGCCAAAGCCGGGCATCTCCTTGTGCGCCACAGCCAGCGTGGCTTCGGGCGTCACGTCGCGCAGTGCAGGGCCGGTGCCGCCGGTGGTCAGCACCAGCGAGCAGCCCGCATCAACCAGTGCGATCAACGCTTGGCTGATGCCTGCCTGCTCGTCGGGAATCAGGCGTTCGTCAAACGTGATGGGGTTGAGCAGCGCGCGGGTCAGCCACTCTTTTAAGGCGGGCAGGCCTTTGTCAACATACACGCCACTCGATGCACGGTCGCTGACTGAGACGATGCCGATTTTTACCGTGTCATACATAGCAGTCATTTCATTCATTCGTTATCAGCTTCTATCTTGTTCTTCATGGCAGCCTTGACCAGTTGAAAAATCTCGCGGTAGGACTTGGCGTGGCGTGGGGCTTCACCAAAGCTGACGGGCTTCTCAGGTTTTGAGTCTTTCCGGGCCTGGCGAATCAGCGCGCGCAATTGTTGCGAATCAGTGGCGGGGTATTCGGTCAGCCAGCTGCCCATCGCTTCGTCATCCAGCACCAGCTTGTCGCGCCACTGCTCGGCTAGGTGCAGGGCCAGCGTGAGCTGCGCCGAACCATTGAGCTGCTCGTTGATGGCTTCGCGTATCGGCTCGGCATCCAGCGGGCGCATCAGCTTGCCGATGAACTGCATCTGCCGGCGCCGGCCTTCAAAGTTGGTGATTTTTTTCGCACTGGCTATTGCGTCTAACAGTTTGTCGGGCAAATCAAGCCGCGCCATCAGGTCGGCGCGTAGGGCCAGCAGCGCTTCGCCAAGCGCCTGCTTTTCGTCGGCTTCGGCCTTGAGCTGGGTTTTGCTGGGCGGGCCGACTTCTTCAAGCGCGATTTCTTCCGGTTTGACGAAGCGGCCGTTGGACCAGTAGCCTTTAATTAATGGCTTGTTGGCCTTGGAATTCTTGGTGTTCATAGCAGTCAGTATCATAGCTACCCATATGACACCAAAGACCCCCCAAGCCGTTTCGCGCCAGCGATCCACAGCCCGACCATCAACCCAGCCCGAAAAAGGCTTCAGTTACCACCGCGATTTTTTCGAACACCTGGTGGACAGCGCACTCAAGCACGCCAAAAAATTGGGCAGCACCGATGCCGCTGCCGAGGCATCCGAGGGCTGCGGCTTGTCGGTCAGCGTACGCAAGGGCGAGCTTGAAAACGTCGAACGCAACCGCGACAAATCGCTTGGCATCACGGTCTATGTCGGCAAAAAGCGCGGCAATGCGGCCACCAGCGATTTTTCTGATGCAGCCATCAAACAAACCGTCAAGGCGGCATACGACATTGCACGCTTTACGGCAGAAGACAAATCATCCGGCCTGCCCGCTGAGCGCGACATTGCACGCATTCACCCCGACCTTGATTTATTCCACCCCTGGTCGATTACCAGCGAAGAAGCGGCAAAAATAGCGCTGGAATGCGAAGCTGCGGCACTGTCCACGTCAAAACGCATCACCAACAGCGAAGGCGCTGGCGTGTCGGCCCAGCAGAGCCATTTTTTCAGTGCCCACACGCGGGGTTTTAGGGGTGGTTACGCGAGTTCGCGGCACAGTATTTCAGTCGCGCCGATTGCTTCATCGCCCGGCAAAAACGGCGACATGCAGCGCGATGCCTGGTACAGTTCGATGCGTGATGCCAGCGAGCTGGCCAGCCCGGCCGTGGTTGGCCGCTATGCCGCAGAGCGTGCACTGTCACGCTTGAAAAGCCGCAAAGCCAAAACCTGCGAATGCCCGGTGCTGTTTGAGTCCCCCCTGGCTGCGGGCTTGCTCGGCGGGTTTGTACAGGCTGTGAGTGGCGGTGCCATCTACCGAAAGACTACGTTTTTGCTCAATAGCATGGGCAAGCCGGCTTTCCCCAGCCATATCGACATTACTGAAGACCCGTACCTCACCAAAGGCAAGGGCAGTGCGCCGTTTGATGACGAGGGTGTGAAGACCCGTGCGCGTACGGTGGTCGATGCCGGCATTGTGCGCGGCTACTTTTTAAGCACCTATTCAGCCCGCAAGCTCGGTATGCGCACCACCGGTAACGCAGGCGGGTCGCACAACCTGGTGATGAGCAGCCGCCAGACGCAAGCGGACGACGACCTCGAGGCCATGCTGAAAAAGCTGGGCACAGGCCTGTTTGTGACCGAGTTGATGGGTCAGGGCGTGAACTACGTGACGGGCGACTATTCACGCGGCGCGGCGGGCTTCTGGGTCGAGAAAGGGCAGATCGCCTACCCGGTCGAAGAAATCACGATTGCCGGCAACCTGAAAGACATGCTGATGGGCATTCAGGCCGTGGGCGTGGATGCCTACAACTACGGTGCGAAAACCGTGGGCTCCATCCTTGTTAACCGCATGAAGGTAGCGGGGTCCTGATTATTTGTAGGTCAGGTTAGCGCAGCGTAACCCGACATCTACGTTCAATGCGATATCTGTCGGATTACGCCCTTTGGGCTAATCCGACCTACGCATCTTCAACCAGCCAGCGCGGCTTTGACGGCCGCTGAGACCTGGCCCATGTCGGCCTTGCCAGCCAGTTTGGCCTTGACCGCGCCCATCACCTTGCCGATGTCGCCTGGGCCTGTAGCGCGACCCAGTTCGGCGGCCAGTGCAGCCACGATGGCCTTGACTTCTGTCGTGACTTCTTCTGCACTCAGACGTGCAGGCAGATAGGCCTGTAGCACGACCAGCTCTGCCGCTTCCTTGTCGGCCAGGTCTTTGCGCTCGGCCTTCTGGAAAGCTTCGATGGAGTCCTTGCGCTGCTTGATTAACTTGTCGACTATCGCGACCACCGCTGTGTCGTCAAGCACCACGCGCTCGTCCACTTCCTTTTGCTTGATGGCTGACAGCAGCAGGCGGATGGTGCCCAGGCGCTCGCTGTCCTTGGCGCGCATGGCGGTTTTCATGTCTTCGATGATCTGGTCTTTGAGTGGCATGGGGGTCTCGATTAAAAATTCGGGGTCAAAAATACAAAAGCCCGCAGAGATAGCTCATGCGGGCTTTGGCTTGCTGTGAAAGGCAGTCTCTCAATCAGTTGAGGACAGAGCAAAGTTCACTTCGTGTAACTGTTGGACTGTCCCGCAAGTTCTCAGAACAGCTTTTTCGGCAACTGCATGGAGCGGATACGCTTGTAGTTGCGCTTGACGGCAGCAGCCTTCTTGCGCTTGCGCTCGGCGGTTGGCTTTTCGTAAAACTCGCGCGCGCGCAGGTCGGTCAGCAGGCCGAGTTTTTCAATGGTGCGCTTGAAACGGCGCAGAGCTACGTCGAAGGGCTCGTTATCTTTTACACGAATGGTCGTCATTGATGAAGGGATCCAAAATTTTGCGCCCTTAGTGACTTGATCAGAATCAGGCCGGACGCGGGTTTGCTAGCAAAGCCTTAAATTATAAGACATTTCGGGTTTTTGGGGTCAGAGCCCAAATTCGCCGAGCCTTCGGGGGCGGTGCTACGCACCGCTGCGAAATTGGTGTCTGACCCCAATAACCCATTTCCACAGGCGAAGGCGGAAGCCCAAGCCCACTGGAAATTGTAACCGCCCAGCCAGCCGGTTACATCTACCACTTCCCCAATGAAATACAGCCCCGGCTGTTTTGATTCCATGGTTTGCGACGACAGATCGCGCGTATCCACCCCGCCCACTGTGACTTCGGCTTTTTTGTAGCCTTCGCTGCCGTTGGGTGTGAGCTTCCAGTCGGCTAGATGCTCGGCCAAGCCTAGCAGGGCTTTGTCTGTCGCATCAACAATGGGGCGCTGCAAGGCAGGGTCGGAGCTTGTCCAGGCATCGGCCAGGCGGCTGGGCACCAGGGTGGCGAGTTCGTTGGTAATCAGCTTTTTCGAGGTGACCTTGGCGCGCAACAGTTTTTCAGCCAGATCAACACCCGGCGCAAGGTTGACATGAATCGGCTGGCCTTCGCGCCAGAAGCTGGATATTTGCAGCACCGCCGGCCCGCTCAGGCCCCGGTGGGTAAACAGCAGGTCTTCTGAAAACGTCACTGCCTTTTTGCGTTGCTTGAGCGCAGCATCTTTGGGGCTGGTATTAATCAACACCGGCAGTGCCAGCCCGGCCAGCTCGGCAAACGGTGTCCAGTCTGCGCCGTTAAACGTCAGCGGCACCAGCGCCGCGCGTGTCTCAACCAGCCTTAGCCCGAACTGCTGCGCGATGCGGTAACCGAAATCAGTCGCGCCTATTTTTGGGATCGACAAACCGCCGGTTGCAATCACGATTTGTGGCGTTTCAATGACTCCGTTATCGCTATCTATTTGATAGCTTCTGTCGGCAAGACTTTTTATGCCCTCAACACGACACGGCTGCCAGCGCGTCACGCCGCCTGCATCGCACTCGGCCAGCAGCAGGTTGATAACGTCTTCTGCCGAGCGGTCGCAAAACAGCTGGCCCTTGTGCTTTTCATGGAAGGGTATGCCGTGCTTTTGCAGCAGGGTGGTGAAGTCCTGCGGCGTGTAGCGCGACAGGGCCGAGCGGCAAAAGTGCGGGTTGTCGCTTAAAAACTGCGCCGGGGTGGTGTCACGATTGGTGAAATTGCAGCGGCCACCACCCGAGATGCGGATTTTTTCGGCCACTTTTTCGCTGTGGTCAATTAGCAGGACCTTCAGTCCGCGCTGACCTGCGATGCCTGCACAAAAAAGGCCCGCAGCGCCTGCGCCTATGACTACAACGTCGAATTTATGGGTCAATGAAGCCTCTAAGCCAATAAATACGGGCGCGAGCAGCTACAAAAATAGTAGCGTTGAAGATGCTCGAGACGGTTTGAAATAGAAAGTGTAGCCAGCTACCGTGCAGGTGCTGCAAACTGCGACCTTCAAACGGGCTTACAAGCGACTGCACCCTAAGGATGGTCTGAATAACTCACCGCCACGTCGAGTAGGGGGTCGATATTTTTCAAATGACGAGATTTCACGCGCAAGCTCCAGAAATCCGACCGTTTTTACCGCCCACTCGGGCCTTTTTCACCACTTG
>Ga0209702_10004699_pt1 | contig 19513 bp, 16 predicted proteins | sample FRY01_FD_187210 | JGI IMG/M metagenome (GOLD analysis project Ga0209702, IMG submission 187210) | Freshwater microbial communities from Lake Fryxell liftoff mats and glacier meltwater in Antarctica - FRY-01 (SPAdes) (version 2) | ecosystem: Environmental > Aquatic > Freshwater > Ice > Glacier...
ACTGAAATAGCGCATTTGACGTTCCTTCACGCCAAGCTTTTCAAATTGTTCAATTGTTGCCATTTTATAGGTTTTTTTTAAGGTTTATAATCCCTAAAAACGGTCAACTTATTTCAGGCTAGGACAGATTGGAGATGGGAGTTTGGAATTGGGGAATTGCAAATTGGCAAATTGGTAGATTGCTTTTTGGCTATGAACGATGAGCGAAAATCAGTTAAATCCGCAAAATCAGTGTTCCCTTTTTTCATTATTGATTTAGTACTTAACCGCAGTGGAAAGCAAAAGGAGAAACTGAATGAGTACGGAAAATCGCCGTATTGGTATATCCGTATCAATTAGCTTGCACGGAGCTTCTCGAAGGGTACATCCGTAAACAAATACGAAGAGACAATACTTTTTCTACCCTCCCTACAAATCCAAACTATTAAAATAATTCCACACCGGATCTTTTACCGGAGCGGGAGCGGCAATGAAAATATCATCTCCTGAAACAGGATGAGTGAATTGTATAGCACGGGCATGGAGATGGATGCTGCCGTCGGGATTGCTGCGGTTGAAGCCGTATTTTAAATCGCCTTTGATGGGAGAGCCAATGTCAGCGAGCAATACGCGAATTTGATGATGACGCCCTGTTTGCGGGTCGATGTGTAGTAAATGATAGGTGTCGGAGGAAGCGAGTAGGGTATAAGTCAAGGTGCTTTCGAGAGCTCCTTTTTTTGGTGTGAGCGAGGCGAAACTTTTGTTCATCTTTTCGTTCTTGGTTAAATAACGAATCAATGTATCTTCCTGTTTGGGAGGTAAATTTTTGACCACCGCCCAATATGTTTTCTTGATTTCTTTTTCGCGAAATAATTTGTTCATGCGTTCGAGCGCTTTGCTGGTACGCGCAAAAAGTACTACGCCACTAACGGGTCGGTCTATACGATGTATGACTCCCATAAAAACTTCGCCGGGCTTTTTGTACTTTTCCTTGACGTAAGCTTTTACTTTTTCACTGAGCGGTTCATCGCCGGTTTTATCGCCTTGCACAATTTCACCACTCTTTTTATTGACAGCGATGATGTGGTTGTCTTCAAATAAAATCTCCAGCTCTTGCAAAATCTCTTGGATTAATATTGCTCTTGTTCATTGGGAAAATCTTTCGATTTCACATCGGCGATGTAAGACTCCGTAGCGCTTTTGATGTCATCAAAAAGATTCATGTAGCGTCTTAAAAAGCGGGGATTAAAATCTTTGTTGATGCCTAACATATCGTGCAATACCAATACTTGTCCGTCGGTACCGTTGCCGGCGCCAATGCCGATGGTTGGTATTTTTATACTCGCAGAAACTTCTTTCGCTAATTGCGCCGGAATTTTCTCCAGTACGATGCTGAAGCATCCTAAATCTTCGAGTAACAAAGCATCTTCACGCAAACGTTGTGCTTCGGCTTCTTCTTTGGCGCGCACTACGTAAGTTCCGAACTTATAAATGGATTGCGGTGTTAATCCCAGATGTCCCATCACCGGAACTCCTGCCGATAATATTCTTGCGATGGCTTCTTTTACTTCAATTCCTCCTTCTAATTTCACGGCGTGTGCACCAGTCTCTTTCATGATCTTGATGGCAGAGTTCAAAGCTTCTTTTGAATTGCCTTGATAGGAGCCAAAAGGCAAATCCACTACTACCAATGCTCTTTTTACTGCTCGTAAAACAGAGGCTGCGTGGTAAATCATCTGATCTAAAGTAATGGGCAAGGTAGTTTCATGTCCTGCCATTACATTGCTGGCCGAGTCGCCCACTAAGATGACATCAATGCCGGCAGCGTCCACAATTTTCGCCATGCTAAAATCATAAGCCGTAATCATGGAGATGGGCTCGTGATGACGTTTCATCTCGAGCAAGGTATGTGTTGTAATTTTTTTGATATCAGCAGGGTTCGACATAATGCTTCTTTAGTTTTTTCCGGATGAAAATAATTTCTAGTTCTCTTTGGGTAAAGTGAAAATCACATCTTCCTTTTCTTTTGTAGTATTTTTCTCTTCGGGTTTTTTCGCAGGTTTATCGTTGGAAGGTTTTACATTCTTTTTCAAATTGATGACGCTATCACGCAAAGCTTCATTCTCAATCGCTAAATCATCGCCGCGTAGCTTTTCTGTTTTCAATTTTTTAGAAAGCGTGATGACTAAATCTTCTCCGTTGTTTTCTTTTACGATGTCTTTGTATTTCGTTAAATCTTTATTGATGAGCAGGAGGGAGTCAATGCTTTTTTGTTTGAGGAATAATTGCTTGTCCAAACTTGAAAATTTCGCTTCGTAGGCGGCTTTACTATTGGCTTGCTCTTTCTCGCTGCCTTTAAATGATTCTATTCTTTGTGTCAACTCTTCGTTTTCAGATTCCAGTCGATTGAGTTTCGTTTTTAATTCGATGATGGATTCTGCCAAAGCTACCACATCACTTTCATTGGTAGAACCAGCGATTTCCTCACGGGAAACACCTTCTGTTTTTTCTTTACCGAATAAATAAATGAAATCCACCTTCCCTAATGTTCCAGGACCAATGATGAATCCGATGCCGCCTGACTTATAAGCTATTTCTGAAAAAGTTAAGATAATAGTATTGTTCAAATACAAATCGTATTTCTTATCCTTGGTGCGTAACTCGACCAAATTGGCCGAATTATTTTCTTTTAGTACAGACGATTTTACCCAGCCGCCATCTTTAGCATTTCCGGTGAGGTAGGCATATCCTGTCACTGTTATTTGTCGTAAACGGTATTGTTGAAATTGATTGATCTCAAAAACAAATCCGCCTTTTCCTCCGGGTTGTGCCATAAAGATGAGTCCGATGCTTCCATCGTTCCCTGCAGCTTTCACTAATTTTAAAGAGGTGATGAGTCGGTAAGAAGTAATATCTTGTTCAAATTCACCCATCACGGCGAAGGGAGACAATTTCGATTTTCTTTGGATGATGTATTCGCCTTCTTGAATCAGTAATAAATTTTCTGAGTTGGATAAGAAGGGCCAGCCTTTCGCTATTGAATCAAATGACTCTTTATAAAATGGATATTCGAAACGGTCGGAAACTTGTGGTGTTACTTTAGAGGCTGCGGATTGAGCCCAAAGCTTTGCGTTTGAATTCATCAAAATGAACATCCCCAGAAGGCCAAGGAACAGCATGACTTTTTTAAGCATGCCCAAAGGTACAATATGAACCAATAAAACAAGAAAAAGGGCTCTATCCATTATGAATAAAGCCCTTTTCAATCAAATTTGATTAATTATTCTTGATGAGCTTTTGACTTTGCTTCAATTGCCCATCCACATAAATGCCAACAAGATATAAACCGCGAGATTGAATTTTTGACCCATACAAATAGTTGGAATCTTTCACAATTTGCTCCGAAGAAATTAATCGACCCATACTATCATAAATCTTCAAAAACATATTTTCAGATGTTCCTGCGATGTTATTCTTTAACATGAATTGACCATTGCCCGGGTTAGGGAAAATGCTGAACATTTCTGACTCTTTGTTTTCATCCAAGCCTTGAGGACCTTCAGAAATACTAAATGCATCAAAGCCGGCTTCCACTAAATTACCGGAAGTGGACTTGTCTTCAATAAATACTTTTAATTGCATGTTCGCTGTGGCAGTGATGAAAGAGGATACAGGCGCAGAGAAACTTACCCATGTTCCGATGCCCGGACTTGCATGACTTACTGCTTCTACATCTACCGTAGTGATTCCATTACCTAAGCGAATAAAAAGAGTATCACGATTTCCAACCGGTACATTTGACGGACTTGAAAACCATCTTGAGTAATTGATGTAAGGATTTGTATACGATGTTAAATCGAACAGTGGAGAACTTATTTCAGTAAAACCATTATCCAAATTATGCGCACTGGCAGCACCAACGCCATTCCCGGTTACGAAAGCCAGATTACCGCAATCTGTACTCGCATCAACTTCCGGATTTAATTGTAATGCACCATAAGTAGTTCCAATAGGTTCTTCACGCACCCAAACTCCGTTTGTTGCAGTAGAATTAATGGTCCAACCTAAATCAGAAATGAAATCGTCATAATATCCTGATTGAAGCGAAATGATTAATGGATTACTTCCATCTACAAAAACATTTTCACAATAGGTGATATAACCCCAATGCGTAGCCGTTATATCAATATTTCCGGAGAACAAAGTAGTAAATGTAAAATCACCAGTGGCATTTGCAATTGTGGTAACTATGTTGGTACCATCGGTTGCCACTACCAAAGCACCGGCGATACCGTTAGAAGTATTTACATCGCTCACTGTGCCTTGCAAAACAAAAGGTTTCAGTTGTGCATCAATAATTGTGAGTTGTCCATTTACTAAATTTACTCCTGTAAAAATTTTCGTGATGTATCCTACTTTTTTGAATTCAACATCATAAGTACCTGCAGTAACTAATCCTGTTTTGTATTCACCGATTAAATTAGAAGCAGCAGTTTTTGTAGTAGGATTTATGTTCACTTGAACATTGTTTAATGGGAATCCTGTAAGGCTGTCGGTAACCATACCTTCCAGATAACAGGCACGAATATAATTGGGTTCAAAAACATATACGCCACCGTCAACATCTGCCACAATAATATTTCCACTTGGTAAATAGGGAGATGCATCCCAACATAAATAAGAACCTGTAGTATAGTTGGCAATTTCAATGATGTTACTGGGTCTTGCTCCGTCACAAATTGTTAATTGGCTTCCGTAAGATGGGTTGATCAAAAAATCGTTTAGCACGCGTACATTATGAACTTCTTCCGCTGGCATACTGTCGGTATAATACTCGTCTAAGAGAGTAATGTTACTTAAGTTCGTTACATCAAAAGAGCCCAAGGGTTTGTTATGAATTTCATCAGTCGTAAATAAATATTTCGAATCATCGCTCAACCAAGTGTTGTGACAAAATTGTCCGGGTGTTGATTGCGTGGCCAACAAAATCGGCGTTGCTTTATTTGTCAAATCAACTACACTAAATTGTCCGGCATAAATTTCACCGGCCCACATGGTATCGTTACGTACATAACCATCGTGGACATAATTCTGAGTGTATTGTCCTACATAAGTTGGATTCCAAGGATCAGCCAAATCTGCAATAATATATCCGCCGTTGGCCAATCCGCCGCCGGTTCCGAAAATGTATGCATATCCATCAGTAACGGCTAGCGCATGTGCAGATGTTAATTGATTCAATATAACTCCATCGCCATACCAATGTTTGGAATTAACGGAATTAGGTAAATCACTTAAATCAATGATGATTAATCCGCCACCGCCTTCACTCACAGCGTAAGCGTAATTTCCGTAAGTTTTAATTTCTCGCCATAAAGAACTTTGACCCGGCAATGCAGGAACCGATAAAATCTCTGTCATTGTTGCAGGGACGGTAACATCAATAATCGCCACTCGATCATCAACACCCACCAGCGCATACTCTTTGCCTAATGAATCGACATAATGCCAGATTCCGGCGCAGGTATTATTAGGATAAGCAATATGTCCGCCTAAAGTGAGATTTTGTTGTGCTTGTGTTGACACAAATGCGAACAGAAAAAGAATGATAAGTTGAATTTTCTTCATGAATTCGATATTTATTGTTTTGGATTCAAACTTAATGAATTCAATTCGCTTTCTCTCTTAAAAATTCGACAATAAAGGATCAAATGTCGAATAAACACGCTCAAATGACAATTTATTGAAAAGTATAACCTGAAATTAACAAATGAAATTTAAGATTTCACAAAAGCGATAATTTTCTCCGCTAAATTCTTCGATACGTTCACTACAGGAAGTCGAACATGATCTTCCATGATGCCCATTTCTTTTAAGACGCATTTGATTCCTGATGGACTTCCTTCTGCAAACAACATCGGCACCAATGGAAAATAGGTGTAATGCAGGTCTTTTGCTTTTTTAAGGTCAGATGTTTTTGCCAAACGAACCATATTGCTAAAATCCTTAGGATAGGCATTGGCCATTACCGAAATAACACCATCGGCTCCTGCACACATCAAGGGAAAAGTTATTCCATCATCTCCTGAAATGACCAAAAATCCTTTCGGACGAGAGCGGATGATTTCCATGATCTGTTCGATGTTTCCACTTGCTTCTTTTATGCCGATGATATTGGGTTGACTCTGTGCCAGAGCCAATGTTGTATCAACGCTCAGGTTAGAACCTGTACGTCCGGGAACATTGTAAAGTATAATCGGAAGTGGCGATGCATTTGCGATCAATGAATAATGCGCGATAATTCCCACCTGCGAAGGTTTGTTATAATAAGGCGAAACCGATAATAGCGCAGTGATGCCTGTGAAATCATAGGTTTCGAGTTGATGCAAAATCTCTTGTGTATTATTTCCACCCAAGCCCATCACTATTGGAAGTTTTCCTTTATTGGTTTCCAACACACAATCCATCACGGCTTTTTTTTCTTCCATCGTCAAAGTCACGCTTTCTCCTGTTGTTCCAAGCGGAACGAGGTATTCGCATTTTCCTTTTGATATATGCTTCACTAATTTTTTCAAAGCAGGAAAATCAATTTCACCATTGCTTTTAAACGGTGTTACTAATGCTACACCGGTGCCGCTTAATATTTTCGAATAATTAGTCATTTCGCATTGAATTTAAATAATGATTTACTTGTTCTAAAAACTGAGGAAATTTTGTCTCATCAGAAACCGACAACATAAAATCGTAGAATGGAGTAGACAGGCGTTCATACTTTCCAATTTTAAAATTGGCTTTTGAGCTGGCAACTATATAACGAAAAGGAATACTGTTCACCATGTGTAAATCGATAAGAATATCGAATTCACGTTGCACAAAATTTTTAACGATTGGAGCGTTGGGCTTTTGATACCAATTCAAATCCTTTCGCGTGAAAAAATCAAGACCCAATTTCGAAAAACGCATCGGCGGCAATTCCTTTTGATCATAAAATCCGAGTGCAATCACTTCTTTCTGAAATTTTTCGCGAATCTCCTTTACATACTTCTTGACGATTTCATAATGCTTTTCATTGGTAGAATCGTATAAAATTCCAATGGATTTAGCATCTTTAAAAGTCACGTATTGTTGTTTCGTTCCGTGCTTACCAAATTCTTTTAAGAAGAGATAGCGTCCTATTTTATGGCGAAATGTTTTCTTCATGAAAGGATTTGGTTTTAATGATCTTCAAAAATAGTCAAATTATTGTTTTTCTGATTTAATCATCTCCAAAAACTCATTTTCATCGATGATCTTCACACCGTATTCCTTGGCTTTATCTACTTTGCTCGGACCGGCATCGGCACCTGCAAAAAGAAAATTCGTTTTGCGCGTCACGCCGGAAGCATTTTTCCCTCCATGCTCTTCTATCATTTGCTTGTATTCGTCTCGAGAATGGCGTTCGAAAGTGCCTGAAATAACTATAGAAATTCCTTTCAAATTTTCGGATACACGCACCGGCACATCTTCAGGTGCCAATTCCAATTGAAGGCCGTTATTTCTTAAATTCTCTATCAAGCTTTTATTCATCGGATCCTTGAAATAATCAATAATGCTTTGAGCAATCACTTGACCTACCTCGGGTGCTTCCGTTAATTTTTCAAGATCGGCGCTCATCAATGCATCTATGGAGCCAAAATGACGGGCTAATTTACGGGCAACAGTATCACCTACGAATCGAATTCCGATTGCAAACAAGAGCTTTTCAAATGGAACTTTTTTAGAGGCTTCAATGGCATCAATTATATTATTCGCCGACTTTTCCGCAAAGCGTTCAAGACCGAGAATATCCTCCTTCTTCAATCGATAAATATCCGCGATATCCATAACCAAACCTTTTTCTACAAAGAGATCAATGGTTTCACTGCCAAAGCCGTCCATGTTCATTGCTTTGCGAGAAGTGAAATGCTCGAGTCGGCCTTTAATTTGTGGCGGACAGGCGATACTGTTAGAACAATAATGTTGCGCTTCTCCTTCCTTTCTGGTGAGCAGATAATCGCATTCGGGACATCGTTCAATGAACAAAACTTTTTTCGCATCGGACAAACGTTTGCTGAGGTCGACGCCGGTAATTTTGGGAATGATCTCACCACCTTTTTCAACGAATACCGTATCCAATTCATGCAAATCCAATTTCTCAATTTGATCTTCGTTATGTAAAGTTGCACGCTTTACGATGGTACCGGCAAGAGAAACAGGAGTCAAATTCGCAACCGGAGTAATGGCACCCGTTCTTCCTACCTGATAAACGACACTGAGTAATTGCGAAACTCCTGATTCGGCTTTGTACTTATAAGAAATCGCCCAACGCGGGGATTTAGCAGTATACCCGAGCTCATCTTGTTGCTTAAAACTATTCACTTTAATAACAACACCATCGATATCGAAAGGCAAATCGGCTCTCTTTTTTTCCCAGGATTTGATGTACTCAAAAACTTCTTCAATCGTAGTACAGCGTTTTCGATCGGATGAAATTTTAAATCCCCAAGAGGAAGCTGCAACTAATGACTCTTCATGAGAGTGAAAGGCTAATTTCTCACCGTACAATGCGTATAAAAAACAATCGAGTTGACGCGATGCTACTTCGGCGCTATCCTGCAATTTTAAAGTTCCCGATGCTGAGTTACGAGGATTTGCAAAAGGAGTTTCGCCAATATCAATGCGTTCTTCGTTGATGCGATTGAAAGTAGCACGAGGCAAATAAATCTCTCCTCGAATTTCGAAATGCTCGGAATAATTCCCTGCATTCAACAACAGCGGAAGCGAACGAATTGTTTTCACATTTGCACTCACATCATCACCCTGAATACCATCTCCACGGGTAATAGCTCGCACAAATTTACCCTGTTCGTATTGCACACCAATTGCTACACCATCAAACTTCAACTCACAAACATATTCTACCTTTTCATCAGGTATCATTTTCAAAATACGCTCATGAAATTCCATTAACTCATCTTCAGAATAAGTATTACCCAATGAAAGCATCGGGTATTTATGCTTCACCGTAGTGAAATTCTTAGTAACGGTGCCGCCTACACGCTGAGTCGGTGAGTTCAAATCCACCAATTCAGGAAAATCCCTTTCCAATTGAATTAATTCAGCCAAAAGATGATCAAACTCAAAATCAGAAATACTAGGCTCGCTTAAAACGTAATAACGATGGTTAAAATCGTTTATCATTTTCGTCAAATCCTGGACCCGAGCTCTTGCTGATTGAATGTTCATCATAATTGATATTGCGAAAATAAGCAATGCACGACAAACTATAAGCTACTGATATTTAAATAATTAAATAAATTAATATTTGCGTAAATACAAATATTGTGTATACTTACAAACCAAAATAATAATACTCACTTATGAAAAGCAAAATTACCCTTAGTTTAATTTCTACCATTATCGTTTCAGTATTACTTCAAACTAGTGGAAATGAAGTACAAAGTAATACATCAGGTGCTCCGGCAGGTAGAACAGGTTCTCCGTCGGACGGACTTACATGTGCAACATCTAATTGTCACAATACCACAGCATCTATATCCTTGGTTCAAATTATTAATTCGAATGTTCCGATCTCGGGATATATTCCCGGACAAACCTACACCCTAACAGCCACGATGACCCAAACCGGTATATCAAAATTTGGTTTTCAAATTTCTCCACAGGATTTGAACGGAAACAAGGTAGGAAACATCATTGTAACGAATACAACCAATACCAAAATAGTAAGCACAAAATACATTACACATACATCAGCAGGATCTACCGGAACGGGAACTAATACATGGTCGTTTAATTGGCAAGCTCCATCTATTGGATCCGGAGATGTTGTTTTTTATGGTGCTTTCAATTTCGCCAATAACAATGGAACATCAAGTGGAGATATTATTCGCACAAATACTTTAACAATTTCTGAAGATCTTGCAACAGCCGGAATTTTTGGAATAGCAGGTGATCAGCTTTCTACTATTTTATTTCCGAACCCTTTAACAGAGCAAGCAACATTAAGGGTACAACTACAAGAACAAGAAAACGTGAATGTTCAGATTTACTCTTTAAGCGGACAATCAGTTTCAGAATCCATGCTATTCATCGGAACTCCTGGGCTAAATGAGTTTAGTATTCAAATGCCCAATGGACTTCCATCAGGAGCATATAAAATAATGGTGAGTGCAGGAACTTCTAGATCTATGAAAACATTCTTAAAAAAATAGTTCATAAAACTATACAGAAAAAAAGCCGGTACAAAAAATACCGGCTTTTTTATTTCATAAAACAAGAACTACATCTTTCGAACAAATGCATACGATCCGGGAGGTGCAACTACTAGCGGAACTTTCTCTACCAAAACTGCACTGATGTCGAGACCAAATGCTTTGTCTTCGGACATGCTTAAGTTTTTTATTACGAAATACAAATTCAGAATAAACTTGGTATAAAAATTTAAGGAATTTTCGTATGAAAGGTATTTTTCCATTACAATAAATCTAAAATCACCGGCAATGTGTAAGTTTTTAAGAGAGGTGTACTTACTTGTTACACTTAATTCGCCGTTGGCAACCATCTCACGAACCACCTCACGAAACATTAAATTTAAATGCGGTTCTACTCTAAAACCTATTTTAAAACGCACATGAATAATTTTATCTTTTACTAATTGTGTTACTCGAAAGTTTAATGTATAGGGTTCATCCACCACATCTACATGCAACAACCAATATACATCGGCTCTTTTCGGTTGCTTTTGTAAGATGGAATAAATAATTTTATTTTCAACTTCCAGTTCTGAATTTGCCGAGGTCAAATACACGAGATGCGTCGCATATTTCGGGATGGTAACATCTTTAGAAACATCGCAAATAATATCTGCATACTTTTCAAGTGGAACAAATTCTACCAAAGCATTTTTTATTTTTCTTGCTTCATACCACACCCACATCATAAAGAAAATCAATACTGCGATGATCAAAGTTACGTAACCTCCCTGTGAGAATTTTTGTAAATTAGCAACAAGAAATGCTGTTTCAACGATGGCAAGTATTGAAATCACGAATAAAATAAATATTCGATTGTACTTTTTTAAATATAGATAAAAAATCAATAAAATAGAGGTCATCATCATGGTCATAATAATTGCTAAACCATAAGCTGCTTCCATATTGGCTGCTTCCTGAAAAAACAAAACTATACCGATACATGCAAAACACAACAACCAATTAATGGTAGGAATATAAATTTGCCCTCTGAAATCGGTAGGATATTCCACGCGACCTTTTGGAAGAAAGTTCAAGCGCATTCCTTCATTCACAACAGTAAATGTTCCTGAAATCAATGCCTGACTAGCGACAATGGCTGCTGATGTAGCGATAATAATTCCCGCAAATAAGAACCACTCGGGCATTAATGCAAAAAATGGTTTAGCTCCATTCAAAGGTTTTCCAACATGATTTAATAACCAAGCCCCTTGGCCGAAATAATTGGCGAGCAAAGCTACCTTCACCATTCCCCAACCTGCTCGTATATTGTTTCGTCCGCAATGACCTAAATCGGAATACAAGGCTTCTGCTCCTGTGGTACAGAGAAAAACGGCTCCTAAAATCCAAAATCCTTCTTTATAGGACGTTAGTAAATGAATTGCGTAGTAAGGATTTAATGCTTTAAATACTATGGGATTCCAATAAATTTCTTTCACTCCTAAAATGAGCAACATCGAAAACCAAATTAACATCACAGGACTAAAAAACCTACCCACGAACTTGGTCCCGAACTGCTGAAGAAAAAACAAAGCAAAGAGAATTCCTATGATTATAGGTACAGTTGGAATATCGGGATTAATTACTTTCAATCCTTCAACAGCTGATGCAACAGAAATAGGAGGGGTGATGATTCCATCTGCCAACAAAGCTGCACCACCAATCATGGCAGGAATTGCGAGCCATTTATAATTCATTCGCCTCACCAATGCGTATAAAGAAAAGATTCCACCTTCGCCTTTGTTATCTGCGCGAAGAGTAAGTACAATGTATTTGAAAGTTGTAAGGATGGTTAATGTCCAGAATACGCAGGAAAGTCCACCTAAGACTAATCCCTCTTCAATTATTTTGTCGCCAATAACCGCACTCATTACATATAATGGAGAAGTTCCAATTTCCCCATAAATAATTCCGAGAGTCAGAAGGACACCTGCAGCAGTTACTTTTTTATGATCAATATGTCCGGTAGCCATCAGATACAGCGAATTTGCAAATAAAAATAGTGCAAATTAATTCAGCTTATTGCGTCGCTTCTTTTTTACGAGATGTTTTCTTCAGTACCTTGATGTCCTTAGTGGCTTCTTCAATCGTAGTCTCAAAATCAGCTAGCACATTCATGAAATAAACATAGGCATCATAAGGAGAATCGTAGGGACTAAAATATTTATGTACATCGCCATCGCTCCAAAACTTGGTACACATATAGTAAAAATGATCACTTGTTTGCATTTTCCCCCAGAGTTCAATTAAATCCGGATTTTGAGTACTGATTACTTTTTCTTCTAGTTTATAAATTCTTCCGGCGGCCTCTTTCTCCATGGCATTACTCAACCATGCGCTCAAATCTCGCTCCGCATCGGCCCAACTGGAATAATCGGGTACATCATAAATATCTCTGACTTTGTACAAATCAGCTGCTTCAGACAATGTTTTAAAATCAAAATCGCTATGCTTTAATATTTCTGCAGGTAGATGATCTAAAAAATCGAAAATTCCGGTTTCTTCCCATTGGTGTTCGCCGAACGTTTCATAATCCATAAACAAATTAACAACTTCGCCATTGCCAGCCACTTTATGTACCCAAGAAGCGAAAGTATCTGCCTGCAAGGGCCATTCTGTCCAGTTACGATCGCTAAAACGGAAGGCGATATCATCAGAAAGGCGGTAGTTTTTCAAAAAGGCTTTTATTTTCAAGGTGCCTGCAGGTTGGTATAAAAAATTAGGTGTTCGACCATTCAAATAACGATCAACGCCTTCGCAAAGGATGGCTTTGTAACCCATCTTTTCTACTACTGAAGCAATTTCATTGTTATAAATCAACTCAGTATTTCGGAATATTTTTGGTACTTGATTAAAATGCTTCTTTATTTTTGCTTTATGCATTTCCACTTGACGTTTGAATTCATCCTTAGAATAAATAAAACTCAAAGAATGATAATAAGTCTCGGAAATAAATTCGACACATCCGGTGTCTGCTAAATCAACAAAAGACTGCAACACATCGGGGCGATGAATTTCAAATTGCTCAATGGCTGTTCCACTAATAGAATAAGAAATTCTAAATTTTCCCTTGTGTCGCTTTATCAACTCTAGCATTTTACGATTCGTTTTCAGATAACATTTTTCTGAAACTTTATCGAGGATCAAACGATTCTTTTCATCGTCTTCGTAAAAGTGATCACGACCGATATCGAAAAAAGAATATCGTTTTATACGGAAGGGCTGATGAACCTGGAAGTAGAAACAAACTGAAGGCATAGGAGTATCTTTATCAATTACGAATATACATTATCATTTTATTAAAAATTGCTATTGACATAGCAGGTTATTCACATTATAAAATGAAAAACAATAATACACTACGCTAAAACCGGAAGCAATTGGTATTTTTTATAACCGTCAATTACTTTTTTAGCAGCATGATCCCATGAAATATTCTCAAGATCTTTAAAGGCATCCGCAGTTACATTTTCAACAAGCACATCGTCATGCAACAAGTTTAGAATATAAGATGCAGCACGATTAATATCCCAATAATCAAATTTAAGAGAACCATGTAGTACTTCTGCTACGCCGGACTGCTTACTAATAACAGTAGGAATTCCAAATTGAACGGCTTCAACTGCAGAAAGACCGAATGGCTCTGAAACAGAAGGCATAATGTACACGTCCGCTAAGCTGAGTAATTTCCTTACTTTGTCGAGGTTTAAGAATCCGGTTAGATGAAAACGATGGGCAATACCGCGTTGAGCAGCACGCTCGAGTAAAGGGTTGAAATATTCACCAGTTCCTGCCATCACGAAGCGTACATTTTGATCTTTCTGTAAAACTTTTTCTGCTATGTCTACAAAAAACTCCGGTCCTTTTTGCCTGGTCAAGCGGCCAACAAAGAGCACCATTTTTTCTTTGAACATGGGCTCACTCTTGAATGGCTCTACCGGACGAATTCCATTGTGTACAGGATGTATTTTACTCCAGGGAATTTGATAATAATCGTGAATGACATGTCCAGTAAAATTGCTTACTGGCATCAATACATCCGCATATTCCATTCCATGCTTTTCTACCTGATACACCCAACCCTTGCTTTGTGGTCCGCCACGATCCACTTCGAGTGAATGTACGTGCACCACCAAAGGCTTTCCTGTTTTTTCCTTGATCTCCATTCCGGCAATCATGGTCATCCAGTCGTGTGCATGAATCACATCAAAGTCGAGCGAGAGGGCCAACTTAGCAGCTAACTTCCCGAAAATGGTAACTTTCTCGATCACATCTCCACCATACAAATCATCAATCTGAAAAACTTCAGCCGTCTCCTCTCCAATTTTTACCGTTTTGAGATATTGACTACTTAAATTTTGAAGATCATGGTGCGGAGTGGCGTCACCGTTATAGTACGGATTTAAATGTGTGTCGATAAAATGAACCTGCTTTACTTTTTTATAGGACTCGGTATGTCCGATGTTTCGCAGTGTTTTGGCATCGATGGTATTCAAACCAATTAAATTCAAATTTTTCACTACGAAATCAGGGTTCGATTTCGGAATGATCATGGTCACCTGTGCGTATTTTGAAAGTGCGATACACAAATCATGACATGCCACCCCCAATCCACCATTAATAACGGGAGGGAATTCCCATCCCAACATCAGAATTTTAGGCAATTCAGCTTTGGTAGGAATTTCATCAAGGACAGGAGGAATGGTCATGAATAGAGATAGTGATTTCTACAAAAATAACCATTCTATACTAAAGACTTATAAAATTCAGCTTAATTCTCGAACATTTTTAACTCAATATTTTGATGAGATTATATTTATCTTTGTATGTTCTGATTGATTCTTATTTTCAAACACCATTCACTCTCAAAAAATGCATTCTCTACCTCATATTCGCGCCTTAGTTGTACAAGGAACCCTACTTATTATCAATGGTCTAGCCGCTTATATGATTGTAGGTTCGAAAGCTTTTAATATGATGTTGGCAGGTGTAATTTTGGGTATAGCCTTGTGGGTTACGGCTTGGTATTGCACCAAGAATCAAAAAGCAATTTGGGTAGGATTCGGACTTTCATTTGGAGGAATGGTCGTCTTTATTCAAAGGACTATTGCCAATTTCCTCTCACTTATAGGGATCATTCAGCATGAAATGAATTTCGATGCCTATAACAAATCGATCATGGTGGTGTTATACATTATGATGTCGTGCAGTTGCTTGTGTGGACTGATGCTTTCATACACCTATTTGCCGGAAAGAAAAAACTAAAAAGATGATGACTAAAATTAAAATAAATGCCAACGGTTCTATCCGTTTAGAAGGCGAGTTCGAAATTGTAGATGCAGAAGGAAATGCCTTTGATTTAGCAGGAAGAACAGTGGTGTCCTTGTGCCGATGTGGTCATTCAAAAAATAAGCCCTTTTGCGACGGTAGTCACAGAGGTAATTTTGAGTGCGATGTGAAGGCATTTGCTTTAGCACCTCCCGCGCCGAAACCTTAAAGGATCAATCTTTTTCCATGAAGAAGGAAGTGCCGCCTACCCAATCGAAATTTTCGTTGTAGCGCACACCAATCATCTTCCCTTTACTCATACGGCCTAAATTGATCGTAAGTGTAGGACGAGCTTCACCTTCTGCCCAAAGGTACAAGAGTCGGATTTCACATTTAACGGGTCCGGTAGGTGAAATCAAAGCATTCGCGTATTTCACTTTTCTCTGTAAGATGTAATTCCCTGGATTCTCCAAGGAAGTGATATTGGATTTCTCAACGTCAAAAATGACTCCTTGCCCACTAAAGCTGAACAATGGTTTTAATACCCAATTCTCGAGATCATCAGGGATAGAAGGGAGTTGACTTACAAAATGACACTCAGGAATGCTAGGACCTTTTAAAAAAGGCATGGTGTATTTTGAAATTCTGAAAAACCAATTCGGATGAGCGACCCATTCTACCTCTACATCTTCCGTTAAATTAAATTGTAAATCTAAATCTCTTCTTTGCAGAAGTTCATCAAAAATAACCCGGTTGTAAATTCTACGAATTCTTGTTTTTTTTCCATTGTTCTTGTAAAATAAATGTCTTCCTTCTCGAATCACATCTGTTAAACAAACAACAGGAATTCCCAAGTACAAATTCGCACAATGAAAATCAATTTGAGTTTTTTGTTTCCAAGGTTCAATCTCCAATAAAACAGTTTCCATCGGGTCCTGATTGGCGATCACTATACTTTTTAATCTTTTAATGAACGAGTCGTGTGTATAGCCGTTGAATTTATTGTCGAAATTTTCAGGAATCTTATAATGCTTTCGATACATCAAGGATGTCCATTCCTGATAACAATAGAGTGAAGCAAAGCCTTGTAATTCGATTAGCTGAGGAATAAAGCCTCCTTTTCCATCTTCACAGATTGCAAAATCGATTGCCAACAATTTAGTATTACTGTCTTCATTGGGAACTTTTAAAACAGTTGGTATTGCCATTTCAGAATGCGCTATAAAATCAGGTTGTACAATGACATCAATAATGTCTTCACCTGCCTTTTCAACAACCTGACGCAATGCTTTATCCATGAACAACGGCGTTTCTGAAACACGAAATCCAATTTCATAATTAAACGTACTGTTCATTTCGTCAAGTAAAGCTTTGTACTTTTCGGGACTAAATAAATGGTTGAACTCTTCGCGAAGGTGTGGGATCATATTAATTTACTATTTTATAAATCATTTGTTGAAATCGATTGTCACTCTGAAAGGCAGCAAAGGCGGGCTCAATTTTACAACGTGTTTGATCTTTGAATCCCTTTTGTATAGCAATATCCAAAAAATCCAAACATTGTCCTAAATTTCCACTCTGTGCAGCAGTTACCGATGATAAATACCAAGCCTCGGAATTTTCAGGATCAACGAGACGATATACATGTGATAAATACAAACTTTGATCTGCATGCAATGCGGAAATAGAACGAGTTAAAGACATATATGTGGCCAAACTAAGCATCCCTTTTATTCTATTCTTCATAGCTGCAAACTCTCGCGATTTGTTCTTTTCGGCCGATTTTTCCCATGCAGGAAATTCTTTTTCCCACCAAGAAATATCACTTGATCCTAGCGCTTTTAAAAAATAGTTTCGGTACCTTTCCTCCTGCACATTCAATTGTTTCTCCAAAGCAATTGCTTGTTGATAGGAGGGAGATTTCAAAAGATTTTCCAACTCTTTTTCTTCCTTATGAAGCACTAACATGCCATTGAAATTTTTAATGATATTTTTAAGTGCTTCTGCTTTTTCAATGCCATTCTTCAATGAATCTACATGCTGATTCAAAGTTGCTCTTTCTTTTTCAAGTTTTGCCGAATCTTTTTCTACAAAACGATCGCGCTGTGCTATCGCATCAAATGCGATAAATGCATCTTCCACTTGGTCTACAGGAGGCCATTCATGTTTCCCTTCAAATCGGATCATTTGATACCTACTCATTAAACGAGGATCTGCCGTTTTAAAATTAATGACTTCCGACAAATTCATATCGCTGTTTCCGGCCAAAGCGACAATCACATGAGGAGGCAATCCTGTCCATGATCCTGCAGGCAATCCTGCTCCACAAAGCATCAGTCCTTTTATTCCGGCCGGTGATAATGCCAACATGGATGCTACTCTGGCTCCACCGCTAAATCCACCGGTAAAAATGCGATTGGTATCCGCTTTTTCAATAAATAGTGTTTGATAAACGATCGCTTGCAATATACTTCCGGTTTGTTCAGGACCATTTCCATTCTTTGAATCTTTAGATGCGATTAAAATATAGCTATAAGCATCGGCCAAACGCTGGTACTTTTGTATGGGTACATCCGGATCACCGTGTGGATCGAAAAGAATAAATACAGGCAGTTTTTCTGATTTGTTAAAGTCGCTGGGATAATAAACTGAATATAATAATGCAGGATCACGCTCGCACGATTGATTACTAAAAAGATGTCCTGCCTTTTCGACTTGCTGATTTGCAGAGACCTCGACCCCCGAATTTTCACTCCGATCAGATTTTTTCTCCTGACAAGAAATGTAACTTAGTAGAATAAGCAAGTGAATCCATCGCATTTACCAAAAATAGTACATGGAAGCATTCATAATTGCTTTATTTTTGAAAAGATTTAAAAAAAACAACTTGAATCTTAAATTCGAATCTTTGCTAAATGAGTATGCCGAAAGTCATACTAACCCCATCAACAACTTCATTCACTGGATTTGTATTCCATTAATTTTCTGGAGTATTAGCGGCATTTTGTTTTTGATATCCTTGCCGGTACTTGGCAAACTCGCCAATGTTACTATCTTAATAACTAGCGTTTATTATTTCAATCTATCCAAAACTTTATGGGTAGGCATGTTACTTTTGGGAATGGCGTGTTTAGCCATCGATTTCTATGTGCATTTTCATAGGTATGACCATGCTATAGAAATATTCTTCTTGACATTTCTTTTAGTATGGGTGGGTCAATTTATCGGACATAAAATAGAAGGGAAGAAGCCATGTTTTTTAAACGACTTACAATTTTTATTGATCGGTCCGTCTTGGTTAATGGCGAAACTTTATAAAAAGATGGAATTACCCTACTAAAAATGGAAGATTCCACCAATACATTTTCTTTGGTTTTAGAATGGCTTTCCTGGGTTCTATTCTTCTTTAGTTGGGCTATCATCGTGAAAGTAGCTTTAAGAAATAAACGAATCAAGAACCCCGATCAAAAAATTAAAGACCGCAAAGCTTATTATTTTACGATGACCTTTGGCTTCTTGGTATTTCTATTTATTTTATTATTTGGGGTGGATCCCTTCATTAGTTTTTTAGTGAACAACGATGTGATTATTGCCGATCAGGGACCTATTGTATTTTGGTTGATGGCCGGAGTGTTGTTCTTTCTTGTTCCCTTTTTGATTGTTCCGTTGAGCCGAAGAATTTTTAGAGAAAATTAAAATAATTTTTTCATTTGTTAGATTTTTTTTCTCGCACAGCCCGATAGGTATCAGGCTCAAAGAGGCAAAGACACAAAAAACAGAGACGCAAAAAATGCGAACTCATACTTCTTAAATCACTTTATAATTTCTATACTCAAATAATCTTTTACCTGTCGTTTTTTCGGGTCACATTCATTTTCTGGGGAGTAAGTTGTCTAGGCGAAGAGTTTTTCAAGTCTAAAGAGAAAGAATTTAACATCAGTAACTCCTCTGAGGTTGGCTCTAAATCCTTTTATTTT
>Ga0209702_10004700_pt1 | contig 19506 bp, 12 predicted proteins | sample FRY01_FD_187210 | JGI IMG/M metagenome (GOLD analysis project Ga0209702, IMG submission 187210) | Freshwater microbial communities from Lake Fryxell liftoff mats and glacier meltwater in Antarctica - FRY-01 (SPAdes) (version 2) | ecosystem: Environmental > Aquatic > Freshwater > Ice > Glacier...
CGACAATACGCCCGAGCCGACAGCCCTTCCGCCGCCTGCATCTCCACATGCCACCGCCAAAACTCTTCTTTGTCAACACTTCGCAGTCGATGCACCATTGCTATGATCTCCATTCCAGGACGGGAAACAAATCCCCCTCAGAATAGAAACCCTCACAAGATGCGGTTCACCGGACGCTTACGCAACGTCAGCAACTGGCGGAAAAAGAAGCTGCATTTCTGGAACTGATCTTAAAAGCCTATCGAGCCGAAAAGTCGGATGGTTTTGAAACCTTCCACGACAAGAAAGCAGGGCGACTGGTGGCGATCGGGCCAGTCAATCTGCCGGTGACTCGGCTGTTTATCGAAGAGATCATTCTGGAATGCCGCAAGAAGCACATCACCAAGGTCGATGTGCTTGGCTTTGAATTTGAAATGGGCCTGTTTCCCAACTCGCTGGAAGAAGGCCGATCCTAAGGAATTGATATCGCGCCGAAGTACATACCAGCGGAAGTCTTCGACAAGCGAGCAGTTGAGAAGAATCAGGTGGTGTTCCACGACGTTTCCTTCATCGAAGTGAAACCACACGTTCGCTAAGGCAAAAAGAAAGCCGAAAAGCCAGCAGTGGCTGTCGAACTGACGGACTTCAGCGTGTTCTATTCGCAGGACTCGATCAAGAATGCTGAAGAGACCCTGAAGAACAAAGGCAGCAAGATCGTTGTCGATAAAGGCCAGATCGTGAAGGTGACGAAAGATGCCAAGGGTTTCGTGAAACGGGAAACATTAACTCAGCACTGGACTGACTGGATCGACTATTGGGCGGTGGATTTTGACTTCGAAAACAAACGCGAAATCATTCGAGTTCCGAAAGAGATTTTACCAGATGGTCAGCCGCTATTGCCCGGAATGAAAAAGGATCAGCCAAATCTCATCGAGTGGGAAGAGCAATGGACGGGTGACTTCGTTTTCGAAAACGAGTGGCAGTCGTTTCGCACCAAGCGAGATCTCCACAGTGGACTCACTCGGCCAATCTGTTTGAAAAAGATGTCTCGTACGAGACGTGGAAATTCCCCATGGAACACAGATTCTATCATTGACGGCGAATCCTGATAATCAAGAACTCATGACACTCATGACTTGGCCACCAAGGGGGCAACTGTCCTACAATACGTTCACAGACGGCACCTAAGGCGCGGTGCAAAACGTAGCGAGACGACTCCAAAAGGGCTCGTAAGGATTGATTGTATTCGTTTCATGAAGGGTAGCCAGTTTCTAGTGGTGATGCGTGCGAAGTTGGAAAACAGGCTTGTGGCTGCATTGGAAAAAACGCGACCGTAGTTCGTTCGAAAGTGCATTGCGCGCGTCGGTCCGACATACCGAATGCAAGTTGGTTTTTACCCGTGCATGCGTCGGTGGCGCACACCGAAGCGTCGAAGATGCCGACGCCGAAACGCATCGTTCTCATCGACCGAAGCATTCAAGTATTCTGCGAGATTGCACTCCGTCGGGAACGGAAGCCGCCGATCGTGCTATTCTCTTTTGTGCTTGGCTGGAAGCCTGAACAATCGTCCGTTTCCCGAATCCGAATATGGAGCTGGGGGAAAAGCCGTCGAGCGTCCCGGTGTGCCTCCGGTACGAACGCACGGGACGCGAGTTGAAAGAGTTGAAACGCACTCGTCCCCGGCTGCTCGCCGTGGTGTCGTTCCGCTCCGCGGTCGCGCAGGCCGTGGGGCCTGAGTGGTGCCGGCGAGCGTCGCGGGCTCGACGATAGTCTGAGCCGCGACAGGCGGGGGTTACGCGAAGCAGAGGTCACGAGGTACGAGTGCCGCGCCCGTCGGAAGCCCTCCTGTCGCGGCGGTAGCCGGCGACGCTCTGCCCATGAAGTGTGGCAGGCTTTACGGCTGTCCCAAGCCGTGTTGAGGGTCGATCTCTGATCGCCTCCCGCTCCCCTTTCCGTCGCCTGTGCCGGCGATCGGTCGGCGGTCGCGCGGCGGAACCTTTCTTTCCTCCGCCTCGCGTCGACTTCGATCGATCCTGCGCTTTTTTTCCTGAGTTGAATGTTTCGACGGACGGCTCCGCCGGTCCTGCCTGAATCGTCAGGTATTCTTCTCAAAGCAGACGGGCGATAGCCCGTTCGTCTTTGCCTTAACAGAGAGTCCTTTGAAAGACGCTTTGTAGGGCCAGTGCAGGAGCGTGAAGTATGGCGTTTGGAAGCCATGAACTGGATCTTCCATTCCCCAAAAGGTCCGGCGATCACCGATAGTCATCGTCATGTCAGGCGGGGGTGGAATGTTGGTCCAGTAGCCAGACACTGAAGTCCGGAAACTCAAAATGTTCGCGCTCCACTTTGCCGGTGGCAGCGTTGCGGGCTGCGTCCTGGAAACGATGCGGCTCTACGGTCCGGTAGAACTCCAGGCACGTTGGAAAATATGCCTGGTAGTGTCACAGCCCCTTCGGTTTGAGTTCTTTCGATCAGCCTAGGTCCACGCCATTTGGGCATAAAGCCGGTGGGGATTTTTTTGCAGTGCCTTGACGGAACAAATCTCGACGCAATCAGCGTAGGCAGAACCACGACTTTTGCGCAGCCCAGAGTGCGGCGTAGCGGAGTGGACCGTCGCACTCGCGCCCAAGCAGTAGCGGAAGCCGCCAGGGCTTTCGGCGATTCACGCCTGATCCGCTACGCGGCGATCACGGCCGACAGCGTTGCAGGGTTAGTATTAATATAGTCACAACCTGAGCCGCGAGGCGCTAGCCCAATGGCAGTCGATTTGCACAGTGTCGTCTTTCGCTCCGCGAAAGAAACGCAACTTTTGCGGAGCAAAAGGCGACACTGTCGCAACGAAATTCGCAAAGTGAGTGCCATTGGGCACTAGCCGCGGGTGTTTTCGTTGTGTTTTCGAGACTTACCCGCAGCTAGCGCGTTGCTGCTCATTAAAACAACCGCCCCTCAGGGCCGAAACGCCAGGCGCGTTCCGCTACGTATTGGAGCCATTCCGTCAGATCATCGAAAATCTCTTCGCGACCGGGTTCAAATTCCAGAGTGTGACGAGCGCCGGGATAGGTCAACGTTGTCACGTGCGACGAACCGAATGAGTTCACTCGCTGACGAACTTGCGCGTTATCAATCACGGCATCGTCGCCCGCCAGCATCAGCAGTGTTGGTTGATGAATTTTGGCGGCGTGAGTCGCTGCAATTCGATCAAGCTCCCGGCCAGCGTTCAGAAAACTACTCGTCACCGTGTGCAATGCCAACGGATCGTTCGCGATAAATTGCTGCCACGCCGGGTCCGCCGTAAAGAGGCTTGGGGCCTCCAAAGGAATTGGGATATGCCGTTTGAGGATTTCAAAATCGCGAGCAAAATTCAGCTGCAATCGCTGCCACAATGTCGGTCGAATTCTGGGTTCCAGCCCGGGATAAAGCAGAGCCAGTCGGTCGAATTCTTCGGGATACATCGCCGCCGCTGCCGCCGCCGTTTTTCCACCCCAACTGATGCCCAACAGAATCACGGGCAGTTGTCGCCCGCTGGCTTCAGTGCATTCCGCACGCGCCAGCTGGCCTAGAGTCCGAACGTCGTTAATCAGTCGCAAAGCATGGGCTGCATGTCCGCGTTGAGCCCCATTTAATCCCGATCCCCGACGGTCGGCGAAGTAAACACTGAATCCCGCTTCGGCCATTCGTCGCGAGGAATACACGTACCAGCCGGAGTGACTCTGAATCCCATGCATTGCGATCACAATGCCCCGACATTCCGAAGCCTGAGCACTCGGCGCCCAATGGCGATAACGAATGCGGTACCCGTCGGAAACGCAGAACTCACGCAGAGCTGGTTGAATCACCGATGGCTCAATCATCGAGGCACGATTTCTTCAACAGCGCGAGCAAACGCCCCAAACGCGCCCTGATCGAAAAGGACAAAGCGAACCATCGCCGGCTTCTGATGCCATCGCACAAAATCCATCGTCGTCTTGACGAGATTCGCAGCCGCAAGGTCCAACGGATAACCGTACGCACCGGCACTTAGCGCCGGAAACGCGATGGTGTCGCAATTGTGTTCCACAGCCAGCTTCAGACACGCTCGACAAGCAGACGCCAACTGCTCGGCTTCACCCTGACGCCCGCCATGCCAGATCGGACCCACGGCATGAAAAATATACTTCGCCGGAAGATTTCCTGCGCCCGTCATGACCGCATTGCCCGTGGCGCAGCCTTCGGGATATTTCTCGCTGGTCTCCTTCATGATCTCCGGGCCACCGGCGTCATGAATCGCCCCGTCAACACCTCCTCCGCCCGCCAGATTGCTGTTGGCCGCGTTCACAATCGCGTCGACATGCTGCTGCGTAATGTCCCCCTGCACAAGTTCCATACGACAGGGGCCGAGCTTAATAATCATTTCAGTTCCAATGTGTTGTTCACCATTCGCAGTCATCGCTACACTGTGACTGTCCCGCCGACTGGATTCAATCCGGTCTCTCAACTTTCCCTTTTGATCAGCCAGTCTGATCAGGAATGCCGGTTCGATGCTCCGAATTCTGACGATTCTCATCGCCGCAGTGTTCGCTGATGTTGCAAATGGGCAACAGGCAATCCAATTTGAAACTTCGATCCGTCCGCTTTTTCTGAAACACTGCGGCGAATGTCACGGACCGAAAATTCAGAAAAGCGGCCTTCGTCTTGACGCTCGCCATACAGCGTTCAAGGGTGGCGACAGCGGCCCGGTGATCGTGGCGGGGAAAAGTCAGGACAGTGAACTGCTCCGCCGTATCACGACCGACGTGGCCGAAGAACGAATGCCGCCGGACGGGGCCTCAATTCCCGCCACGGACGTTGATCTGATCCAGCAGTGGCTTGATGCCGGAGCCGAGTGGCCTGAAACCGAATACGACCGCGATGCCGCGATCGATCGCCGCCTGCAGCACTGGGCCTTTCAGCCGCTGAATTTTGTGCCAGTGCCCGAGCTTCAAGATGCATCGCTGCCAACCAGGACCGCAGCCAGCACACCGTTGAATGCGATCGATCATTTTGTTCGTGAGAAGCAACTTTCGGCCGGGCTGAGTCCTAACGCTGAGTCCGATCGACGGTCTCTTATTCGGCGACTGACTTTTGATCTCACCGGGCTTCCCGCGTCCCCGGAACGCATTGCCGCTTTTGTCGCTGATGAAAGTCCGACCGTGTGGAATGATCTGATCGACGAAGTGCTTGCAAGTCCCCGATATGGCGAACGCTGGGGACAGCACTGGCTGGATGTGATTCGGTACGCGGACACTCACGGCTTTGAGGTCAACACGCCTCGCGACAACGCATGGCCGTACCGAGATTATGTGATCCGAGCGTTCAATGAAGATAAGCCGTACGATCAGTTTGTCCGCGAACAGCTGGCGGGCGATCTGTTCTTCGCGGACGATGCTACCGGGTTCCTTGTCGCTTCTGCCGTTCTTCTGCCCGGTCAGATCGGTGCCGATGAAGAATCGAAACGACTGGCTCGCCAGGATGCTCTGGATGAAATCATCGTGGGCACCAGCAGTGCGATGCTCGGCCTGACCATTGGATGCGCGCGGTGCCATGACCACAAGTTTGATCCGATCACGGCCAAAGATTATTACTCGATGCAGGCCTTCTTTGCCGGTGTGGAATACGGTGACCGGCCGATTCGCGACGCTCACTTCCTGCAGAAGCAAAAACAGGCCGTGGAACTCGGAGAACAAATCGCTGCGTTACAAAAGACTTTGCAATCCCTGGAACCGCTTGCCACGCCCGGACGAACATTGCTGCTGGATGAAGCAGACATGTCTGTGGCGACCTATCTGAAGAAGGAAAACGGACCCGGGCAGAATCCGGCCGGCACGAAGCCGGGCTACAAAGACGAGACCGGTTCGGTCAGTCGAATCGGAAACATCAGCGGCGGGCAGTACACGTGGTGGAACAACGTCGCCGGGGAAGACGTGATGACGTGGAATCCGAAAGTGGCCGGCCGTTTTCAGCTTTGGCTGTCCTGGGGAGCCCACGGAAGCGGCGTTCATACCCGCGATGCCCGCTATATTCTCGATGCCGATGGCGACCTGATGACCAGAGACGATCAAAAAGAGCTGGCCCAAATTGATCAGTATTACCTGGCCAACGTGAATAAAGGGGAAACCGAAAAAGTGCCGCTCTGGAGTGGCCTGCGGTCGGTCGGCGAAGTCGAACTCAAGGCCTCGTCCCGCATTCTTCTTCGCGGCGGTGAAACGGGCAGCGGAATCACTGCGGATGTGATTGTACTTCAGGAACTTTCTCCAACGGCGACGGAGGGCCAAACAGTGCTGCCTCTGTTGCGTGCCTCCGTGCGGTCTGAGCAGAACACCGAACGATTCCGTCCGGTTGCGGCAAAATTTGTTCGCTTCATCACGTTGGAAACGAGCAACAAGAATCAGCACGAACCGTGTCTGGATGAACTTGAGATTTACTCTCCCGACTTCGACGATCGCAATCTGGCCCTCACTACCAACGGCGTGGAGGCGACGTCTTCGGGCAACTCGTCGGAAACCGGAATTCATCAGCTGCCGCATATCAACGATGGGCTGTATGGAAACAACCACAGCTGGATTTCCAACCAATTGGGCGGCGGCTGGGTGCAGCTGGAATTGCCTGAAGTGACCACGATCGATCGCGTTGTCTGGGGCCGCGATCGCAATGGGAAATTTCTCGACCGGCTGCCTGTTCGCTACGAAGTCGCCACGTCCGTAGATGGTACGGAATGGACCATTGCAGCTCGCAGCGACGACCGAGTTTCCACGGGAACTCCCTTTGATCCAATTCAGACGCTGCTTGCCAATCAGTTGAAGAAAGCGGATTCGCCGACGACGGACATTAACAGCCCGGACGTTCCGGATTTGGCTGTCATCGTTGCCGAGCTTACGAATCTGCAGGCGGAAAAGACAAGGCTGGAAACGCCGCTGATGGTGTTCGGCGGCACGTTTCGTGAGCCGCACAAAACGTTTGTGTTACGCCGTGGTGATCCGGAACAGAAAATGGAAGAAACACTTCCCGAAGTTCCCGCGGTCCTCGCTTCGTTCACCGCTTTGCAAACGTCCGCACATCGACAGCCTTTGACAAGCACCACTGCTTTGGCAGAATCAAAGCCCGCGGCAGAACCGACCGCCGAACAGCTGCGACGACTGGCTCTTGCTGCCTGGATCGCCTCACCCGACAATCCGCTGACGGCACGAGTCATGGTCAATCGAATCTGGCAGAATCATTTCGGACGGCCGCTTGTCGATACGCCAAATGACTTCGGGATCAATGGGACTCCTCCGTCGCATCCGGAACTGCTCGACTGGCTGGCGGCCGAGTTCATTCGTAGCGGATGGTCAGTCAAACACATTCATCGCCTGATTCTGCAATCAGCCACATACCGTCAGTCGAGCCGCATTGATCCGACATCGGCGGACATTGATGGCGACAATGCGTTGCTGTGGCGATTCTCGTCCCGTCGGCTGGAAGGGGAGGCCATTCGCGATTGTCTGCTGGCAGTCAGTGGTGAATTGAATCTGAAAATGGGTGGTCCCGGGTTTAGTTTCTTCGGCGCCCGCGGTGGGCTCGACGGGTTCCCGCCTCTGGAAGAGTTCACTCCGGAAGAAATGCGGCGAATGATTTATTCTCACAAAGTGCGGATGGAGCAGGTTCCTGTATTTGGGGCCTTTGACTGTCCCGACGCCGGACAATCAATGGCTCGCCGAGGCCGTTCGACGACCGCGATTCAGGCCCTGAATCTGTTCAACAGTTCTTTTATGACCGAACGAGCTGATAAGTTTGCTCAGCGTGTGATCGCGGAAGCTCCGGAGAATTCAGACGCACAAATTCAGCGTGTCTTCGAAGTGGCTCTGGGTCGCGCGCCTTCCGAAACGGAATTGTCGGCATCATCTGCGGTGGTGCAGGAGCATGGCTTGTCGACGTTATGCCGAGTCCTCTTTAACAGTAACGAGTTTTTGTTTATCCCGTGATCGCCAAACAGTTCGCTTCCGCAGGCATGTGCATCCCAGGGATCAGAATGGCTCAGCGCCTGATCCTTGTGGAAGGTGGATTGACCATTGTTGGTTCGTCGTGCCGATGACTTCTGTATTCTTCATTACCGTACTGCTGCTCCGGATTCATTTATGAAACCGTTCCACACTTCGCTCACTCACGCCGGCCGCAGTCTGCTTCAGCGACGCGATTTCTTCGCGCAGACATCTTCGTCACTGAGCGCAATCGCGCTGACTCAACTGCTGAATCAGCAGGGGCTTCTTGCGGAGGACTCTGGCAGCCGACCTGTGATTGATCCCAGCAATCCGCATGCGGCACGCCAGTCGCATTTTCCGGCGAAGGCAAAAAATGTGCTTGTCATCTTTTGTGCCGGAGCCTGCAGTCAGCTGGAAACGTGGGACTACAAGCCCGAACTGATCAAGCACGATGGCAAGCCGATGCCTGGCGGTCCGGCCGTGACATTTCAGGGGCCAGCCGGCAATCTGGCGCGACCGCAATATGCGTTTCGTCCGTACGGCGAAACCGGAAAAATGGTCTCGGACATGATCCCGCATCTGGCTCGGCAGGTCGACGACTTCGCCTTCGTACACACTCTGACCAGCAAGACGAACACGCACGGACCAGCGGAAAACTTTCTCTCCACGGGCTTTGTTCAGGACGGTTTCCCCAGCATCGGCGCCTGGGTGACCTATGCGCTCGGCAGTGAAAATCAGGACTTGCCGTCGTTTGTAGCGATCCCCGATCCGCGCGGAATTCCTCAGGCCAGCATCAACAATTGGGGGCCCGGATTTTTGCCAGCCGTGTTCCAGGGAACCGCTTTCAACTCCAGCCAGCCGATTCGAAATTTGTCTCCGCCTGCTTCGATCAGTCGGAATGCCGATGTGGCCGCAAGAGACCTCTTGAAGCGAATCAATGGAGAACATCTGCAGCGGAATCCCGGCGATTCAGATCTGGCTGCCCGAATCGCAAGTTACGAACTTGCGGCTCGCATGCAATTATCCGTGCCCGAAATCAGCGACCTGTCAACCGAACCGGACAGCGTCCTGAAAATGTACGGAGCTGATGATCCGACTGACCAGCTGAAAGTGGGTTACGCTCGCAACTGCATTCTGGCGCGTCGGCTGATCGAGAAAGGCGTTCGCTTTGTCCAGCTGTTTAACGGAGCCTACGCCAGTGCCGGTCGCCTGAATTGGGACGGACATCAGGCGTTGAAGGAACAGTACGATATTCACGGACGCATCATGGACCAGCCGTCTGCGGCGCTCATCAGCGACCTCCGTCAGCGCGGGCTGCTGGAAGACACGCTGGTGGTCTGGTGTACGGAGTTCGGCCGCATGCCGATGTTCCAGAAAGGCGCGTTCGGCCGCGACCATAATCCAAACGGCTTTACTGCGGTGCTGACCGGCGCCGGCATCAAACCGGGCGTCAGCTACGGGACCACCGACGAGCTCGGATTCAAGGCCGTTGAAAACGTGCTGTCCATCCACGATCTGAATGCCACGATTCTGCACCTGCTGGGGCTCGACCACACACGGCTCACGTTCACTCAAAACGGCATCGCCCGCCGCCTGACGGATGTTCACGGTCATGTGATCAAAGACATTCTCGTCTGAGCCCGCGCGGCAAGAAACAATTGTGCTTAACGTCGCTCGATCAATAGATGAGCCGCAAAGCGATAGCTGCGGGTGAGTGCCTTAAAAAAGTAATGAAAACACCCGCGGCTAGCGCCTCGCCGCTCATTTCATTCATATCGGACTGTTATTTATCGCGCGCCGCACACTGTGGGTCGTCTGTCCCAGACGAAAAACACCGACTGCCGCGATCACAATTTCTGACGAATACGCACCACGTCGTCGTAAACACGCCGCTCCCATTTTGACACCTGACCGTCGTCGCCGGTCACCGGGAAGAGATGCACAGGAGTCACTTCGATCGTCCATTCCTCCTGGGCTTCGCAGCGAACGTCGACTTCCAGATGTCCGTAATGTTTTCCACCGGAGATCAGTCGTCCTTGTTCCCAGACTTCAGGCACGTCGTCGTGAGCCAGAAATTTGCGATGCGGATTATCAAATCCAGTCGAAGGCCCTCGCAGCCCATCCCCACCGACACCGACGTCATAAAAGTGAATGGAGTGCGGCTTTTTGCTTCCATCTGCGGCCAACTCTTCGCCTTCCACAAACGAACGTTCCAGCAGTTCATCATGGCCTGAGAACACCAGATCCACACCGTACTTCATAAACAGAGGCAGCAGGATTCGCATCGCGATCCCCGACTGGCCGGAGAACCCTTCCTGGCCGAACGGGATACTGTGAGGGCCTGACCCGAACATGGTGTGATGAAATTGAACAAACGTAAAACGGCTCTTCTGCTGAGCATCCGCCAGCTGAGTCTCCAGCCATTGATATTGCTCGGACCCAGGATTGAAATCCGGCGCGTTGCTGCCCTGCAAATTGTGATTGGTGTCAGTCGCCGTTTCATTCGGCAGACCGTCACTCGAATCCACACAGATCAATGTTACGGGGCCATAGTCGAGACGGTAGTAGCGACCCTTGTGCTTCGAATTAGTACTGTTGTTATCGGGCGTTTCAAAGTAGGTGAGAAACTTGTCCGTGGCGAAGTTTGCGCCCTCCGCCGAATATCCTCCACCCGGGCCGCCGTAGTTTTCATGATTGCCCAGAGCCGGAATGATCGGAATGCGGCTCGCCAACGCACCAAATTCACCCGCATTATGCTTCCAGAATTCGTCCCAGTCCCGCTGTTCACCACCGCATTCGACCAGGTCACCGACGATCAACAGCAGGTCAGGCTTGCGCTCGACGATCAGGTCGCAGTTGGCGCGATAGCCGGTCGTTTGATTGACAAGATAGTTGGTAACCCCGTCCGGCCGATTACTGCCTTTGGAAACGGGCCAGGCGACCGGTGGTATTGTGGAGGACTCAGGCTCCGTTTCAGAATCCGAATACACAATCAATCGGACAGCTTCGTCGGCGCGTACGGACGTTTGAAAAGAGGCCGTGTGTGACTGTGCCCCCTGGACCACGGAATAGTTGTACTCGGAAGCGGGCTTCAATTGGTCCACTCGAACCGAATGCATCCATGGCAGTCCCGGATGCAGACCGCCGGGCTCCTCCTTGAAAGGATTGTAAGCCAGAGCGGCAGCCTGAACTGGCTTCGATGTGAACTCACGCGGGCCTTCCGGCGTTTCGACAGTCAACGTGCCTGGCGTTGCTGATTCACTCAGCCAACGCACAGTCATACTGTCCGCGGTCGGATTCTGCAAATAGGGCAGCACACGAAAATCGGCGGCTTGAAGCGTGCAGAACGACAAGTACGCCACAAGTAAAACGGAAGAGCGCATCATGGCATTTCTGTTCAGAGTTGGCAGGCAGTCACGCCTGAGGCTCGACTGAAGACATAGCATGGGAAGAAACAAACACATCAAAACAAACCGGCTCTGGAGCCGGACCAATTCAAAAAGCGTTCTGCATGAGCAGGACGCCTCCATCATGCTTACGCGTTGCACAACAATAAAATACCGAGCATAAAGCCGTACGACAAGCTTTCAGCCTGTTTCTACATTGACAGGCGGAAAGCTGTCCTGCGAAAAACGGGAACTCATTGTCGTGCGTGAGGAAGCTGACAACCTGCAACGCAGTTTGCCAGCTTCGCTCGGCAAACGAAAAAGCTCGTTGTCCTGAAGACCACGAGCTTCAATTTGCTATGGCACTTTGTTGAGCCAGGCTATTGCTCCAGCGGAGCAACGGGCTTCGATCCGTCTGATTCCATCTTAAGATCAAACGTGTTTGAACCCGGTTTTACGTCGAACTTGAAAGCGGCATCACTGTTATATTTCGCAGGAAAACCAACAGCATTGGAAGCACCTGGAGGCCAGTCAAAACCCACAGTGTTCGGCCCCAGCTTGCATCCTTCCACGCCATCAAGATATTGCAGCGTGTATTTGCCATCTGCATCCGTGTTGCCTCCCGCAGCACGACCTACATCAGGCTTGAAGACAACATTCACTCCGACAACTGGCTTCCCGTCGAGAGTGACAAGCCCGGAAACCTCACCCAGTTCAGGCTGGTCACTGCTGCCGCCACATCCCGACAGCAATGTGAACGCCATACACCCCACAACCAGCAGGCTATTCTTCCAACAGTCGATCATTACTCTTAAGATCCTTAGCCAAATTTGAATGGCACCGCCTGCCACAATAGAGATTGTCAAACCTCGAGGTCAGTGCACCAATCACAGAGACACGAAAACAAAGCCCGGTGCGAGAAAAGCCCCGGGCTGAGAAAGTCACAAGCAAAGTCGCCAATTAGAACTCACCGATGACCTGACCGTCATTTCGACACAGCAGACGAGCAAAGGTCGTGGTTGCCCAAAGTGATGCGTCGGCATTTGGCGATGTGGACCTGTAATCGATGTTTTCGCTGATGAATCGAACTGATCCATCGCACAATACAAACTGAGCACCACCGACGTGTACACTACTGAAGCCACGCGGCTGATGGTCAGGATTTGTCGCTGACCAGTTAATCCCGTCGTAGCCAAGTCCGATTGCTCCAAGACCTGCAGTCTTCACGCCGTTGTTCGTGTCCTGGGGATTTACAGATGCACTGAATCCCACGACTGTGGCCGCACCAGCCATCACTTGCCCATACTTCCAAGCACGCTCTCCGACGAGAATGGTATTGCTGGTACCATCAGTAATGTCGCGAAAATTAATTCTGGAATTAGAAAAACCAACACCGAGAGGTGGTGTCGCGGATGTGCCTGGAGTTGCAGGGGGAGTTGTGCTGCTTCCGGTCCCTGCTGCCATCACGTAGTTTGATGACGCAATCGCGATCTCGTTCGAGCCGGTGCTGGTGACATTACGATTGTACCAGTTTGGCGCGCCCGCCAGCGTGGATTTGAAGTTATTCAGTGCGGGGCCCGTGTCAGACGGGCAACGAAAATTTGGCTGTGGTGTCTGCAAAGCAATAAGTCCGGCTGCAGTTCCGGCATTGATCTGAAGCGGCACGTTTCCAACATTCAAGGTAGAAAACAGATTCGCTTGTTCCACCTGAGGCAGAATGAAAGCACCCCAGCTATACAGACCCTGTTCTCCCGAGACGATCACGTTAGCAAACCGTGTGATGTAGCCCGGTGGAAACGTATTGTAGACGTCATGATAGTTGTGCATTGCCAGACCAATCTGCTTAAGATTGTTCTTGCACTGGGTTCGGCGAGCTGCTTCACGAGCCTGCTGCACCGCCGGCAGGAGCAGTGCAATCAGGATTGCGATGATCGCAATCACCACCAAAAGCTCAATCAACGTAAAGCCGCGACCGTTGCGGCGACTAATTCTTTCGACCATTCCAGCACTTCCATTCAAAAAAAAGAAAACCCATCATGAATCAACACAAAAATAAGAACGCCCCATCACAGACTGATGACGCGTTTCACATCGCCATATCGAACACATTGTCGCGCAGTTCACAATGCACCTTAAGGCTAACCTAATTCTCTACCTCGCAGGAGTCCAAGGGCCTGTCTCCTCCGGTGCCCTTTTCAAAAAGTCAGCCGATTGCACAAGTCACAGACGCGTCGACCGAAGCATTTCACTCTGGTAATTTCGCCAAAAAAGACAGAATCTGAAAGATATCTTAAGATTTCATTCTGCCAAATTTGAAGTTCGACCAGAAATTTTGATAGCCACGTTTAAATATGTAACCACGATTCCAGAAATCCAGCTCAAAGGCGGAAAAAATTTCTCTGATGTCGAATTATGCATTGATGATTGCGATACACTTAACGCTATCTTCCAGAGGGTGAAAGTGTTTAGTTCTACTGCGTATTACTGAAACAATTCCCTGCAGTGTGGTGGGTGCTGATAGTTCTCCCGTTTGCGAGAACTGGCGTTCAAGCTGAACGTTTTGAAGTTGCGCGTTTTCAGATTTCGAAACGCGAAGCGTAAGGGGGTGGGCGGGGATTGGTTTCACCCGTTCGGCTGTATGCCCAAAAATCTCTCGCCGACACGTCGGGTTGTGAGAATTCCCTTTCCCGTTCGCACCCGTGCATAAGCTTCTTCGTTTCTAACGGCAAGCCGAAGGCGTCGGTTTTCTGTGAATTTGCCTACGCCTACGGCTCGCCGTTAAACGAATTATGCCCAATATCTTGTGCGTGGGTGCTTAAACCAGTTGATCACCCTGGATCTCGAACAGCACAACTTCAGAACGCACGCAATCGGGGCTCATCAGCGGCAGCAGTTTCTGAAGCCCACGAATCTCGCGGCGGAAGGCTGGCGAGAGCTCGCCGATCGTTCTACAACACGGCCCCACCACGAACTGCGAATTATAGAAATCTGCCACTGCAAAGTCTGAACGGGAGACCCATCATGCCAGTCTGGCCCCAGCAGTTGTTTATCGACGGAACATGGTGCGACGGTTCTTCCGGACGCACATGGACGGTCACCAATCCGGCCACTGGGTTGCCTCTGGCAGAGATCGCGTTGGCCGAGCCGGATGATGTGGATCGCGCAGTGAAGGCGGCCCGGCGAGCTTTCGACAGCGGTGAATGGCCGCGGATGGATCCTCTTCATCGAGGCCGTTTGTTGTATCGGCTGGCCGAGAAAATTCGCGAGAACCTTGAAGACCTCGCGATGACCGACACGCTGAATGTCGGAAAGCCGATCCGCGACACTCGCAGTTTTGACATTCCCTGCTCGGCCGATCTGTTCGAAAGCTACGCAGGCCTGCCCGACAAGATTTCCGGAAAATGCTTTGGGACTCTGCCGGACAACCTGACCCTGCAGATTCGCGAACCGATGGGCGTGATTGCAGCAATCGTCCCATGGAATTTTCCGCTCACCAATGCCGCCATCAAGCTCGCTCCCATTCTGGCCTGCGGAAACACGGTGGTGCTGAAACCGTCAGAAGTTTCGCCGCTGTCAGCGCTGATGCTTGCCCAACTGGCGCATGAAGTTGGATTTCCGGCGGGCGTGATCAACGTGATTCACGGGACAGGTGCCGAAGCCGGGGCCGCGCTTGTTCGTCATCCGGGCGTGGACAAAATCACGTTCACCGGACGGCATCAGACGGGTGCTCAGATGCTGGAAGCTGCAAAAATCGGAATGAAAGGTGTGATGCTGGAACTTGGCGGCAAGACACCGAGCATCGTGTTTCCCGATGCACCCATCGACAATGTGGTCAACGGTGTCATCACCGGGATCTTCTACAATCTGGGCCAGGTCTGTGTCGCGGGATCTCGCCTGCTTGTGCATCACAGCCAGCACGATGATCTGATGGAACGCATCGTGGCCAAGGTGAGTCATCTTCGCCAAGGTGACCCGACGGACGCGAACACGCAACTGGGCTGCCTCGCCACGCCTGCACACTGCGAAACGGTAAAGCGTTCCGTGGCGAAAGCCGAACAGGAAGGAGCCCGCTGTGTGCTCACCGGAAAGCGACCTGAAAACCTGTCCGATTGTTTTTATCCGCCGACGGTGTTCGACCACGTCACGCCTGACATGACGGTGGCTCGCGAAGAAGTCTTCGGACCTGTGCTGAGCGTAATGACGTACAAGGACGAGGCCGAAGCGATTCGAATTGCGAACGACTGTGAGTTCGGACTGATGGCCAACATCTGGACATCTGACGGGACTCGCGCTTTGCGAGTCGCTCGGCAGGTGAAAGCGGGCCGCATCGCGATCAACGGCGGCGGAGCTCTGCGTCCTAATGTGCCAGTCTTTGGCTACAAGCTAAGCGGCATTGGAGCGGAACTGGGTTTTGACGAAGCCGCACATGAGTACTGTACTTCCAAAGCAATTTTGTATTCCCTGGGAACGGAGAAATCACGATGGCCGGAATAATGGCTGCCGCGTCCGAATCACCCGTGTCTGGCTCCGACCCGCGGATTGGTCTTGCCATTGAGGACCTTGATACGCCGACGCTGCTTCTGGATCGGGCGGCCAGTGATCGCAATCTGGCGCGCATGGCCGGCTTTTTTGCAAACCGATCTTCAAAGCTTCGTCCGCACTTCAAGAACAATAAATGTGTGACGCTCGCCAAACGGCAGCTCGCGGCCGGTGCCGTGGGAATGACGTGTGCAAAGCTGGGCGAAGCGGAAGTGCTGGTTGACCACGGCGTGACAAACGTCCTGATCGCCAATCAGGTTGTCGGAGCCGCAAAGGTCCAGCGTCTTGTGGCTCTGGCAAAGCGAGCCCACGTGGCTGTTGCCGTGGATCATCTCGATCAGGCTCAGGCCATCAGTGATGCGGCCGTTGCTGCGAATGCTACTGTTCATCTGCTGATTGAAGTCGACATCGGCATGGGGCGATGTGGCCTGCCGCCGGGAGAATCCGTCGTTGAGCTGGCGAAGAAAATCCTGACACTGCCCGGCGTGCAGTTTGATGGGATTCAGGCCTACGAAGGGCATCTGGTCAATGTGATTGATCGAGACCAGCGGAGAACGCAGTCTCAGGCGGCCATGCAGCTGGCCGTGGAAACTCGTCGCCTGCTGGAGGACGCAGGAATTCCAGTGCGTTGCATCAGTGGCTGCTCAAGCGCCACATACGACAGCACCGGCGCGATGGACGGCGTGGATGAAATTCAGGCGGGGACGTACGCCACAATGGACCGTCAATATTTCCGACTCGCGCCGGAATTTGAAATCGCGATGTCGATTCTAGTGCGAGTCATCAGTCGGCCGGCTCCGGGCAAAGCGGTGCTGGACGTCGGAGTCAAAGGAGCCGGTGCAGAATTCGGTGTGCCGGGAATTCGCGATTATCCAAACGTAGTGGTTCCCTTCTTTCTGGCGGAAGAACATGTGGTCATCAATGACGCGCCGGAGTGGTCAATTGGCCAGGCACTGCATCTGATTCCCAGCCATGCCTGCACAACGTGTAATCTCTACCGAGAAATGGTGATTCACGAAAATGGCCACGTTGTGGATGTCTGGCCGATTGAAGCGTCTGGCCGATTAAGCTGAACCAGAACGAGAACCTCTCGGCTTGGTAATGGAGTCATTCTGGAAGCCCGGCTCGTCCGTTTTGAAGTTGGGCGTTTCTCACAATCCCAACCCGAAACGTCAGTGAGGGATTGAGTTTTGGCGTTTTGGCTGCGCTCCCTAAAATCCCTCGCTGACGCTTCGGGTTATGATAAACAGCCTTTCTTTTCGGCCAGATTGATCGCGCGAGTTGTCGAATAGCGCAACTTCAAAACTGACGCTTCGGGTTGCCGCTAAATCAACACCCAGCCTATTTCCAGTTGTGTCCCACTTTTCAGATCTCGCCAGCCCATTTATTTGCATGAGCAATTGCTGCCCGGTTCGATCGGGACACACTGCGCCTTCGTGTCGAAGTTCGATTCCTGTGGCAAGCCATCGTTGGAGTCTCAAAAAGAGTGCGTTATCGGACCCTGACTTCCGCTTGTGATGCGATAGACTGCTGTCAGCGATCTACGGATCGCGTTGCCAAAAGCCTTCGCGTTCTCACATTCCGACCGCTGGCCAAAGTCTGGTTTGTCCGAACCACAATCCGCATTATAGTCCCGTGAGACGCATGAAAAGTGTCGCCGAGCCGTTAGACTTTGATTCCGCTCGAAATTCCTTCAGCCATCTTCACGGATTACGATTGAAATGAACCTTAGGCAGGACACCCGTCAACTGGAACGTTTGCGATGCACGATCTTTGGGAACGCGAAGGAGGCCGCACGCAAGGTTGCCACAGAAATCGCATTGCTGATCAAATTGCGTCAGGCCGAAGGAAAGCACTGTGTTCTGGGTCTCGCCACCGGGTCAACTCCCACGGGGATTTATGCCGAACTCGTGCGGATGCACAAAGAAGAAGGCCTCTCGTTCGCGAACGTCGTGACGTTCAATCTCGACGAATATTATCCGATGCAGCCGGAAGATCTGCAGAGTTATGTCCGGTTCATGCGGGAACATCTGTTCAATCACATTGACATCAAGCCCGAAAACGCGAACGTCCCCGACGGGACTCTGCCGGTTGAGAAGGTTGCTGATTTTTGTCGCGACTATGAAGCGAGAATCGCGTCGTTCGGAGGAATCGACATTCAGATTCTGGGCATTGGACGCACAGGCCACATTGGTTTCAATGAACCGGGTTCCGACCAGTCGACTCGCACACGCATGATCACGCTGGACACTGTCACTCGCATTGATGCGGCCAGTGACTTCTTCGGGGCAGAAAATGTTCCACGGCGCGCCATCACGATGGGTGTGGGAACGATTCTGGAAGCCCGTAAAATTTACATTCTGGCCTTCGGAGAAAACAAATCGGGAATCGTCGCGAAGACCGTTGAGGGGGAGATGACACCCTCGATTCCTGCGACCTATCTGCAGCGGCATCCGAATGTGGAAATGTTGCTGGATCAGGCGGCCACATCCGGGCTGACTCGCATGCGTCTGCCGTGGCTGGTCGACAGCGTTGTCTGGGAACCTTCGATCATTCGCCGCGCGGTGATCTGGTTGTCAGAGAAGATGAACAAGGCGATTTTGAAGCTGACCGATTCTGACTACAACGAAGAAGGTCTGCAGGATCTGCTGGCTGAATACGGGGCGGCCTACGAAATTAATCTGACCGTCTTTCGGCATCTTCAGAGCACCATTGTGGGCTGGCCGGCCGGCAAACCGGCGCACGCCAAACGTCCGGGCGACCGGCCTCAGCCGTTTGATCATATCTTTCCGAAACGCGTGCTGTGCTTTTCTCCGCACCCGGACGACGACGTCATTTCGATGGGCGGAACATTGATTCGCCTGGCGAACCAGGAACATCAGGTCCACATTGCCTATCAGACTTCGGGCAACATTGCTGTGTTCGACGATGATACGCTGCGTTTCACGGAATTCGTGTCTGACTACTGCGCGGCATTCGGGCTGATGTCCGAAAAAATTTCGCAGCTGGACCAGCATGTCGAAGAATTTCTGAAGAACAAGCAGCCGGGACAGGTGGACAGCAAAGAAATTCAGCAGATCAAGGGTTTGATTCGCCAGGGCGAAGCGCGTGCGGGAGCTCGCTGCTGTGGCGTGGTGAACGAAAATCTGCATTTTCTGAACATGCCGTTTTACGAAACGGGCGGAGTCAAAAAGAAGCCGCTGGGTGAAGACGACATTCAGATCGTGGTCGAGCTGCTCAGGAACCTGAAGCCGCATCAGATTTACGCCGCCGGGGATTTAACGGACCCGCACGGTACGCATCGCGTCTGTCTAAAGGCCATCTTCCAGGCCTGCGATGTTTGCCGCAACGATGACTGGTTCAAGGATTGCGAAGTCTGGCTGTACCGTGGGGCCTGGCAGGAATGGCCAGTGCATCAGGTCGAAATGGCTGTGCCGCTCAGCCCGCAGGAAGTTAAACAAAAACGCAATGCGATCTTTAAGCATGAATCTCAAAAGGACCGGGCACTGTTCCCTGGTGCCGACATGCGAGAATTCTGGCAGCGCGCGGAAGCTCGCAATGCCGACACCGCCCGTCGGTATGACAAATTGGGTTTGGCAGAATACGAAGCCATCGAAGGCTTCGTTCGC
>Ga0209702_10004702_pt1 | contig 19505 bp, 10 predicted proteins | sample FRY01_FD_187210 | JGI IMG/M metagenome (GOLD analysis project Ga0209702, IMG submission 187210) | Freshwater microbial communities from Lake Fryxell liftoff mats and glacier meltwater in Antarctica - FRY-01 (SPAdes) (version 2) | ecosystem: Environmental > Aquatic > Freshwater > Ice > Glacier...
ACGCTCGCCTGTGTATCGAGACCCCGACAGAAGCAGGTAAAGTTCTCTGGAAATTGACACGTGAGTGTAGAATTCCGACAGACGCCATTGAAGCGTCCGTGATGTTCGACAAGGACATTCTCAATCCGCCCACCAAGCCCCAGAACAAACGTGCGTCTCAGTTCGATATCAGTCAGCCCGTGTCCAGCACCATCGCGAAAGGTGCCGACGACCGGATTCCCAGAAACTCGCCCTGTCCCTGTGGCAGCGGAAAGAAATACAAAAAATGCTGTTTGAAGGTTTAGAACAAAAGTGGGACAGGCACCCTCCCTGCATCATGTTTCTGAGCATGCTCCCCAAGATACGGGAGCCAGTCCCAGTTTTGTCAGGCGTTCTTGGTCTTGCCTAAAATCATCACTGCTTCTGCTTAAGACGTGTATGTTGCTCATTTTTGGCTGCTCAAGGGTTGTTCATGGGCGATCCGTTTGCATTGTCGGCAAAGTTAAAGTCGACGCCGAGGCGTTCAGAACCAGCTTCGATGGGAAGATTTGAAAATTCCTCCTGAGTCAGTTCCACTGCATTCAGAATCCGGGATTTTTTAATCGTGACATCGCCAGGCACTCGCTTGCCAACTCTTGCGATTCCGGTGCTTCTGAACAGCCGACTGGCATACGGAACTTTGTTGAAAATCCGAGTGCCAGACTGTTTGCGATGTTCAGTAATCATCACAACATCCTGCAGCACAACGTGGTCGTCATCCACCGCCTTTACAGTACCCGCGATACGATCTGAGTAAATCCGTATTGAACTGGGAATGTCCTTGTCTGTTTCCTCGCTGGCCACAACATTCAAATGCTGACCGGGGCTGATTTTCTGCAGGTCGTCGGTGTTGATAGCGAATGAGCACCTGCAGAGTCGTCGGGCGTTGCACGCAATGATTGATGCTGAACGGGCTCGCAGGGTCGCGGTACGTGCTGTGGGTCAGCACAACCCGAGAAACCGTAAACCGCACTCAAAGACAGCCTCTCTTCTTGCGAGCGATCGAAGACCCACTGACGTTACGGTTTGCGTGCCGCGCCTTGTGAACTTCGCCCGGTCGACGATCAGCATCCCGTTCCACTGCGGCCCGATGAGTGCGCAATGCGGTTGCTGATCGACCAGACGAATCCCGTCTGAGGACAGCAAACATGGGGCAGCTCAAGTGAATTTTGAAACTTGTCAGTCGTAACGGTGATCGTCCTGCATCGCGATGGTGCCACTGATTGATCAACTATTTTGATCTCAACGCTCCGTTCGGCACAGTGTTCGCTCCGATGGAAGACTATTTGCATTCTGGGCGGTTCCATTGCGGCTTTTTCGCCGCTCGCAAGTGCGCCATGTGCCCATGGCAATCCATTCAAATCTTCACAACGAAGCCAAGTGGACAACCATGATCACTCGACCAACGAAAATGACCCCGCAGAACCTACGCACGTTGATCGTCGACGAACACGGTCCGCACGTTTCTATGTACTTTCCCAGCGTGACCGCGGGAGCAGAGATGCAACAAAATACGATTCGCCACCACGAGAAGAAAGAAAATCATGATTCGGTTTACTCCAGGAAGCCAGCAGATGCCTCGACACCCCGATCCAAAGCCCGACATGCCGCGCCCCGGAACACCGCGACCGGGAGACATTCCTGGTATTCCACGCCCCGGTGACATGCCGTCGGCGCCTCCACAGCCCATAGCGCCCGGGCCGATCAAACCGAAGTCTTAGTAACCCATCCACGTTGAGGCTGCCAATCTGGCCGCAGCAAGAATCGCGATTCCTACAAATCGAAAAGACTGCGGAAGGCCAGTGCATCGCCTTTAACCTGCATCACCCAGGACGTCCTTTACATAGGCTTCCTCGATTCCCGTTTTCACCGCTGCCAGAAGCGGTGATGCGACCGCGGCTCCGAGAAATCCGAACAGGACAGCCATGATCGCCTGAAAGGCAATGAGCAGCGCCGGAGGTAGTGCGACCTGGTGCTGTTGAATCAGCGGCGTGGCCACGTAACTTTCCACGACCTGCAGCGCCATATAGCCGACCATGACAATCATGACCACGCCGCCTCCCTGAGGCAGTGAGAACAGCATGGCCAACATCAGGGCAATCAGGCTGCCAATGTTGGGGACGAATGTCAGCAAACCCGTTACACAACCAAGGAAAACGGCCATTGGCACACCCGCGAACCAAAGTATGGCTGCGGCACCGAGCCCTGTGATGAGCATCGAACAAAACTGTCCGACGAGCCAGTTCCAAAGAGATTCTCCGATCCTGTCCAGAACTTCCCGCGTTCGTCCTCGTCGAAGCTTTGGGAACAGCGTGACCAAACCGTCTTTGTATTGGCTCGGTGCAACGGCAAGAAATAGGCCAACGAAGAAGATCAGCGCACTATTGACGATGAGTCCAAATGTTGTCTGAAACAATCCGGCGATTGCTCGCACGCCCTTGTTGGCTGCGGCGGACAATTTTCCGCTCGCGGGCGATAACTGGCCACCGTTACCTTTCGTGGAGTTTTCTTTGGAGCTATCGACTATCGGAAGTTCACCTGTCTCGTCTGAAAAATCGCCTGCACTTCGCTTCGATTTGCTGCTGCGTTCATTATCCGGCAAAAAGAAATCTCGAAGAATCGGAGTGTAACCCAGAATCGACTTGACCGACGGATACCTTTCAGTAGTTTCGCTCAGTCTGACCTGAGCCTCGTCGAGGTGTTTGCTGGCCTGTGAAATCTGGTGGTCAAGTTGTACGCCAAATAACGCCAAAAATCCGATGCCCGCGACAAGCAGCAGAGTTGTCATGGCAGCGACGCCTGCTCCGTAGCCGATCGGAATCGTTCTCGACACAAGAGAAGCCGTCTTTGTCAGAAACACTCCAAACAGCATGGCCAGAAAGAGAATTAGAAAGATTTCCGTGGCAACGATAAATGCAGTGACGAAAGCGATGACAAAAGTCGTCGCGATCAGCACCAGACCCGTGACGCGAGCGGGTTGTCTAAGTGAATCCGAAGTGTTTGAATGATTCATTATAATCCATTCTATGGAGGACATATCGCAGTCGAAGATTGAAGGAAAGCTGCTCTATTTTTAATAGGCCACGGGAAGTTGCGAGGCGACATGGGGTCGTCCTGCGAACAAATTGTCCTTCGGAAACGAAAGTCCCTTGTACAGTAAATTCGTACTTGCCGCGCGTCTCACACCCGAACGTGAATCAAGTCGCCCGTCTGAAGCAAATGCAGGCGATATTCCGGATCTCGCGATATTTTCAGCAGGGATCGACAGCGAGCGGTCAACAGGTCCACGCTTTCTTTATGGGCCAGAACGTCGCTACAAGATGTCCATAACGCCTCACCGCGTTTCACCAATTCGCGACGCCGCGATTCGCTGGATATTCTGGCGACGATTCGCCCAGGCACCTCCAGCAGGTGCACGGTGGGAAACGCCGTGCCGAACAGTATTGGACCTTTTCTTGCCTTTTCTTCGAGTCGAATCGCGATTCGACACACCTCGCCGCAGAAATCGCAAAAATGGTTCTGACGGTTTACTGTGCGACGGTCGGATTCTGAAGCCTGCACAATGGATACGTCATGTGAACAGCGTGCAGAGCGAAGTCGAATTCAAATCGCTCCATGACTGTCTTGACTGGGGCATCCCGTTTGGCGAGACTCGCTGGCACACGCCAACGGCCAAACAGCTCGGCCTTGATTCATCTTTTAGACCACGAGAAAATCCAGGAAAGCCAAATAAGTAAAATGGCCCTTGGTTGCTTGTTTTTTTGCCTGCCCCCGGTTTTGCTTTCCTTTGTTCCTTTGTTCCTTTGTTCCTTTGTTCCTTTGTTCCTTTGTTCCTTTGTTCCTTTGGGAGTGCAATGCGGTTCGAATGTCAGGTTGTAGAGACTGGTGGGTCGTCCGCAATTTACCAAAGTCACTGTTTACGATGACTCGTGTGCATCAGCAACGCGGACAGCATGATGAAATGCAAATCACGACACCTGTCACGGTAGCACTCCCACCAGTACACTCCCGACCACTGATACGCAATCGCCTGATGCAGCGTCTGAACCCTGGCCACTGTGGCCTTGAGATTCAGATCGATCACCAGCGAAGTGGCCGAGACTGCGGCGAGACCGCGCCAAAACTTACTCCAGGAAACAGAATCGAACGGCCCACTTGCTGAACATTGGAGCCAGCACGGAACGCCAGAGTATCGCCATCAATCGCGAATTGGCGACAGTGACCGTGAATCGGTCACCGAGCATTGTGGCGGTGTCAGAGTCTGTCAGCACGGCAGTCGGAGCAAGTGGAATCGGCAGTTGCCCCTTCGTGTAGTTGATGGTTATTCGTGAGTTCTGTGAGTGTCGGACCGTCTTTGAAGCGACTTACTCCGACGGCGATGACGCCCAAACATACCGATACCTCTCATGATGCTGTTCAGTTGGCTGATGCTTTGGAACTTGGCTAACTTGGACTTACTCCAGACTGGCAGTAAAGCCAATTTGCTGGTTGGGAACAAGTCGTTTGCATTCGATCGTCAGCTTGGGACTTGCTCCACCAGTCGGGATCTTGAATGCGCGTTGTTCACCGGGCAGCAGGTCTTTCAATGATTTCTCAGAGGGGACTGAGTTTACGGCAGGGAATGCGTCGTAGTAGATCGGGGCGATGCCTGTATTGCGGATGATGAGTCGCGATTCAGTTTCTGAGGCTTCAAATTTCTCGACCTGAAATCGATAACCACACGCCATGCCGGCTGATCGGATACGGTCGGGTTTCTGAAATCGAGGTTGATCATCGCCAATCATGAACGACACATGAAAGTCGGCTGCCTGTTTTTCGAACGATATTCCATGAGGCCCAGCGGCAGCCAGAGCTTTCGACTGATCAGCTTTCTGGAAGAAACTGAATTCGCCGCCGGTAGGCGATAATTTCCAGCGATCACGGCCAAGGATATTCCAGTTCGGCTCGTTCTCTTTCTTGTGCTTGGCGTGATTGAAGGAATCATCGAACAGTCCAAACTTCAGAGCCAACAAGGTCTCGTTTTCGGGGTAAGCCGAGCGTTCATCGTCGCCGGCATCGACGGAGATCATCCACGGTGTCGTCTTGAGACTTGCCGCAAGATGCTGAGCGAATTCAGACTGATACTCCTTCGATGGAAAGGTCTTGCCCAAAAGCATCGAGCCGTCGTAAATGTGGTATTCGGCCCACAATCCGAAGCCGACCTGAACAAACGCCAGCCGTGAATCGTTGTCATATTTCTCTGCAAAGCGGCTGAAAAATTCCAGTACAAAACGACGCAGTTCCGGATGAGACCAATCGGGGAACTCGGTCGGTTTGTTTTCGCTCTTCGCCCGAGTCGTCTTGTAGTTTGCAAGGCGAGTGATCGACTCCGGAACACCGGTTTTCTCTCCGACATAAGTATCGTGCCAGCGAAGAATCAGTTGATGTCCACGAGAGGCGACCTGGTCAAGAGTTTCTTCCAGCGGCGACCAATCGTATTCTCCGTCGCCGTTGACGATTTGAGCATACGTCATGTAGGTGTATTCAAGCTGGATCGGAGCCGTGGCGACATCTTCATTGGTCGTCCAAAGGACAATGCCGGTCATTGGCTGAACGTCGGTTACGCTCTGCTTGAGAGCAACGTTTCGGAATTCATCAGCGTGGATTTGCGTCGGGATGATGAACGTCGCCAGTAACACGGCTGCGATGAATTTTGTGGTGCGAACAGGAAGGCGTTTTTGCATCTTGTGGGTCTCGATAATCGGGTGTTAGCAACTGTCAAAGATCAACTGCTTGATCAAGAATGCCGTTAAGTTCACGGCGCAGAACTTTCCCATCGGCGGAGCGACGAATGGCGTGGACTTCACATATTTTCTAGTAGCGGAACTCGCTAAGAGTTTCGGTTTTCCCTGCAAACACGGGGGTGCCGAAAGTCTTGACGACTTCCGCTACTCCTGAAGTTGCATCCTATTACAACAGCCCTGAGATCACTTTCCCATGGTCAGAAGCCGGAGCGATGGCGCCGAACTCCGTGCGGAATTCGTGAGCGGGGTCGAGACCCAGGCCGGTGAGGAGAGTCGCGAACAGATCGGGAATGGTGACCTTGTCCCCCACGATTTCCAGGCCGGTTTCATTGGTCTGGCCAACGACGACTCCACCCTTGATCGCGCCGCCGCCGAGGACGACGGGTGTCACGTTCGGGAAGTGATCGCGGCCGTTGTCGGAATTGATCTGCGGTGTGCGGCCAAATTCGCCCATCCATACGACGAGCGTTTCATTCCACAATCCGTTCGACTGCAGATCGTCCAGCAGCGCGCTCCACGGAGCGTCCATCTGCCCGCAGAGACTTGCGACCGAGTTGAAATTGTCTGAATGCGTGTCCCAGCCGTCGTGCTGAATTTCGACGAAGCGAACGCCGGATTCCAGAAGACGTCGAGCCAGCAGGCAGCGTCGTCCGAATTCGCCGTCGCCGTAACGAGCTCGATCAGATTCGGATGCGTTGTCGATGTCGAGTGCTTTGACAAAGGGAGTTGTCATCATCCTTTCAATGCGTTGCAGAGTGGCTCGACGACGATCGAGACCGGAGCCCAAATGGCTTTCGTCGAACTTCGTGCTGAACTCTTCCAGAAACTTCATCGATCGTCGCTGACGTTGAAGGCCGGCGATCAGTTGCACAGCGGCCGCTGGATCTTCGACTGCAAACGGAGCGTGATCCGGGCCCATGTAGGCAGGTCCCAATCCCTTGCCTCCAACGGAAACGAACAACGGAAACTCGGCCACTGGGCTCTCATGCGACACGATCGATCCGAGAGTCGGTCTGGGAAACGCCTGAACCAGCGGATAGCCGGTGTGCATGATGTACTGGCCTCGATCATGGTCGGCTTCGGGCGACGAAAGATTGCGAATCAGGCTGAGCCGATCCATCCGTTTGGCGATCTCGGGGAAGTTCGACGCGATCTCGATGCCCGGAACGTTTGTCGCAATGGATGTGGTCGGACCGCCGGTCACTTTGCCTGGTTTTGGGTCAAACGTCTCCATCTGACTGGGGCCTCCGCCCATCCAAAGCACAACGCATCGTTTGACGGTACCAGTTGGTTCGGCAGCGAACAGCGAATCGCACGCATGCTTCATCGCAAACGCAAAAACGCCGCCAAGAGAATGACCGAGGAATCGACGTCTGGAATGGTGAGAGGTCATGATCAATGGCTCCGGTAGGGTGTGGTTGAGGCGAAATTCTGTAGCCCGACCTGTCTCAGGTCGGGAAGTGGCCGCGTTGTTTGTTCACGCGGCTATGAATGTTTAACCCGGTATTGTTTAACAATGTGCACGCTTGCTGATCTGAGACAGATCAGCCTACAAAAGACGGGAACTGATTAATGATTAAACGCGAACTCGCTTGAATGCAGCAGCGCGAAGCTGACTTCGTCGAGCGAACGGCCAGAACACTTTTTTAATTCTTCCGAGGTCGGAACTCGGCCGAGGAATCGAATGAATAACTCGTCCACGGATCGCGCTGGAGATCTGACCGGATCAACGAGACGCGCCATCAGGCCCTGGACAGTCTCTCGATACTCCCATGTTGAACTGTAGTCAGCATTGAGGTCGTCTCCGAGAAAGGCTTGCACCAGTTCGTAGCGATCGCGGAGCTTCGCGGGTTGGTTTGTCGCAATGCACATGGACTCATACCACTGCTCTGGTGTCAGTGGCTTGATTGTCCGTACGGCAAACATTTCCTGCCGCTTGTGATCATCCTTTGAGGCCGAAGATTCTCGCTGGTACGCGTGCGAATTGCAGATCAGCTGAATCATCTGTCTCATATCAAACTTCTGAGTCCGCGTTTCATCGGCCAGTGCTTCCAGCAACGCCGGCACCGAAGCCGGATTGGAGGCATTCACATCATCGACCGGATGCACGATGCCTCGCCCGAGAAAGTGGTACCACATTCGATTCGCAAAGTTGCGGGCGAACGGGCGACTCCGAGTCAGAAACAAAGCAAACTCGGCTCGCCACTGCGTTGTCTTTGGCTCAGCTCCGGTGAGAAAACGAGGCCGTTCGTCACCGCTTTCGTCTCTCACGATATCGACCAGCCGGACATTGCTCGCGGACACGTCCTGGCGTTCGGTGGCTTCGAAGAAACGATTCATCCGTTTGAAGTCGGTCTGAGTCCATCGGTCAAACGGATGATCATGGCACCGAGCACAGTCCAGACGGACTCCGAGGAACGCTCGCGAAACTTTGACCACCGGTTCTTCCGGATACCGCAGCAGAAAATTGACCGGGCCATCAAACGCAGATTCACCAGTGCTTGTGAGGAGGTCTTCCACGATCTGGTCGTAAGGACGATTTGTACGAAACTGTTCATGCAGCCATTGAGCCAGCGTGTCTCGATCGGCGTTGTTGTCTTCGTAGCCAAACAGCTGCGTCGTCCAAAGTTCTCCCCAGAAGATTGGAAACTCCGGCGAGTTCAGGAGTTTCTCGATCAATGCTGCTCGGTCAGAATTGGCGAGGAACTCCGTGCGTTCCTGCGTGGTTGGAATCCGACCGACAAGATCCAGAGTGATCCTTCGCAGAAACTGCTCATCGCTGCAGATCGGTGACGGCTGAATGCCAGTCTCGGCCCAAGCTGATTTAAGAATCGCATCGACCTTCGTTTCGGCTGTTTCCCCACCGAAGGCGATCACCGGGATCAGGGTTAGGAGAAGAGCGGTAAGGCAATATTTCATAGATGTGTTTCCTCCCCTGTGAGCCGCAAGGCGCTAGCCGCGGGTGTTGATTTCATCGTTTAACCCGACTCGAAGAGGAGGTACTGAGTGCCCCGCCTCCTCTTCGAGTCGGGTTAAACGTAAGCGATCTCGGCTGAGACTAAATCAACACCCGCAGCTAGCGCCATGCGGCTCATGGATTATCAAAAATCGGTCTTCGACAACTGTTTCTCCAACTCTGCGGCTTCTTCAAGGATGCCATTAATCTCATCCCCGGCCCAGTCCTGGAGCTTCAGGCCTTCCGCTGTTTCCTCGAAGTGAGCGTTGAACCAAAGCTGAAGGCCGTCGACATCGGGTCTTCTGGCGGAGCGTTCCACCAGGTCGTCGAGAATCAGCTTGCCGGAAAGAGTCTGAATAGCGGCACTCAGTTTTTTGTCCGTCAGCTTCGATACGAACTCATTGAGAATACGGCCACGGCGGCGAAGTTCGCGAGACTCATGAAAGAAGTCCTCGCACATTGACTTCACGTCGTCGGGCGATTCACTTGTGATCGTATACTTGCCGTCATCGCCTTTGGTGACGATCTGAGCGAGCCATTCGCGAGCGGCGTCATCGGCCGTGATCGGTGAATAGTCCATCTCGCGAACAACAATCATCAAAGCCAAATCAGACGAAAGATATTTCTTGAAACGAATGTGAAGATCGTCCGACTCGTCTAGTCGGTCGACCAGTTCCTTCAGAGGTTGTTCGAGCACTGATCGGTCCTGCTGAATCGCGGTGAAGCGAGTGATTTCAGATTCGATTTCTTTCAGCTCATCGCTTTCCGTGTTCAGAATCAGCCCGGCAGGAGCGTCGTTGGTTGCTTCTTCGAGCATGTAGAAATAGTCGTCAAAGTGTTCATCGTTGGGCTCATCGTCCTCCGTCAGATTTCTGCTGGCCAGGAACACGGCAACTTTCGGATCGGCCAGCATCGTCTTCAGATCGCCATGCCGCTTGTCGGAATTTGCCAGATCTTTTGACCATGCGGTGAGTTCTTCTTCAAACCGTTTCAGCATCGGCTGGAGTCGTTCGATATTCTTCAGCCGGATCTCCACAGCACTTCGACGCGCCGGGCGAATGACAAATCGATCGTCTTTGTTTCGGACGAGCAGTTCGGAAAACACTTCGCTCAGATCTTCAATTCTCGGATGCAGCCTGGACCTCAGCTCGTTCATATAGACAAATGCCGGGGCACCTTCGTGATTCAGAAATCGCTGCAGGAACTGCGCGGGCTCGGACGATGTCTCAAGAGCTGCGGCGATATCCTTCAAAGCTGGCCCGATGAGAGCGACATCAGCCTCAGCGACATTCACGGTCGTAACAAACGCGTCGCACTTCGCCTGAAAGTCGGCGTTTACAGTTATTGTGGAGCCCGTGGTTTTGAAATGCTCACCGACAAACTGCTGCCATAGAGAAACGTCGTCCTGATCGCTGGTGGCATTCTGAGCCTGCAATGCGGCTCGATCAGCCATGACGATTTGACCGGTCGGCGTTTTCAAAAGCTCGATAAACTTTTTCAGGTACTCCTGATCGCCCACGACGATTCGGTCAGTGATCTCCTTCAGTTCGATAGATGCTGGTTCGGGTTCGCTCTCGGCACCGTCGTGCGATGTTGCAGCGGTCGGCGTATCCGGCAATTCGTCCTTCGATGCTGATTCTTCATCCACTGTGACCGCAGAAGACACTGTTTGAGCGGCAAGAGGCTCTGCAAATTGCAATTGAAACAAACCCAGACAAACCAGCGGACAAAGCAATCCACCCCAGACAAGTCGCTGCATTATTGTGTCTCCCTTTTGATCCCATGAAACCAGACGTCGAATACGTTGAAACAGCGGCCCGCCGGTTGCAGACAGGGCCAGAATTGGTGAACCGTCCCGCGCCGTTGTTGCGGCCAGCAAAGCGTTTGCCAGTTGAGTCACTCGAGCAGGCCGCTCACTGGCCATGAGGGCATCGCAGGCCCACTCGGCCGATTCATCAAAGCGACGGGCTGAAATCCACGCCAGAGGATTGAACCAGTGCAACGCCAGGATCACTCGAGCCAGCAAAGACTTCCAGAGATCGCCACGCCGCAGATGTGATAGCTCGTGATGAAGCACGGCGATGCGTTCATCCGATGACAGTTCACTCCACAATCCAACCGGCACAACAATCTTGTGACCGGCAGGAGTCCAGCAAATCAGCGGACCAACGACGGGATGAACATCCAACGCGATGCTGCGGTCCAGATTAAGCTCCAGCGACAAGTCCTGCAGCTCTTTCGTCCAACTTCGCCTCGCCGGGCGGGCTTTCAACAATGCGACGTTGAGGATGACGTAGTTCACAAGCCCGAAGCCGATAAGCCCAATGACTCCGCAGATCCACACAAAAGCAAGCAAGTCCGTCCATCGAATTGCAGACAAAACGGACATCAAGTTGGTTGCCGCAGGACTCGAGGCTTCTGTCGACGATGAGCGTGATTGAAGTGCGTTAAGTCCGACTTCGAATGCGTCAGTCGCGTGATGAGCGAGCGATGACTGAGCCGGTTTCGTCGAGGTCGCGGCCGTCAGAATCGGATGTGAAGACTGACTGCGTGGAGTCTCCGTTTCGACTCCATCGGTCGCGTGACGTTCCACCGAGCCCGCGATCAGGCGATTCGCATCGGCCGAGTTGATCGCAGAGGGCGCGTCCATTGCCGTGACTGGAAACGCGGACTTTTCGGTCCGGATGAGTTCCTGATCGGAATTCAAAGCGCTGGCCGAGAAGAGCGGCTGTGCGCCCAGCCATTCCGGCGTTTCAATCGTCAACGAGATCGGAACAAGCACAAGCCCCTGAAGCAGCACTGCTCCCCAGGCAAGTCGATGCCAGCGAGGGCTGGCAAGTGGATAGAATCGCGACAACAACGCGACACAACTGCCACTGACCAGCAGCAGCAGAGACGCACGCAGGAGAAACGAAAACCAATCGCTGAACATGAGTCAGTTTCCTCCCGCTTTGTTGCCGGATCGAGAACGATCGCCACTTTTCGTATCGTTGTCCGAAGCCTCATGGCGGCGTTCGGCGTCGCGAATCAGTTTCTTCAACTCAGTCAGTTCATCGCGAGTCAGGCTGTTGCCCTGAACAAGGTGAGCGACCAGCGGAACCACAGAACCCTGAGTCACGCGTTCGACAAAGCGATCCAACTGGCGTTCCCTGACCGCGTCCGGCTGGACCAGAGCCGCGTAATGAGTCGGCTGTTTGCCCGTCTTGGTTTTTTCAGCCCAGCCTTTTTCCACCAGGCGATTCAGTCGCGTTTGGACGGTCGTGTATCCAAGATCCCGACCGAGCCGATCATGAACCTCCGACAATGACGACGCCCCATGCTCCCAAAGCACGCTGAGCAGTTCCAGCTCGCCGCCCGTTGGATTCGGTTGTTCTTCCACAGTGCTTTCTCCCGCAAACGCCAGTGATGGGCTCGCATCAGAAACTCAGTGCAACCACCATCTACGACAGTCGTCATAAGTTTTATTACTTGTGTAGTAAATGTCAATTGGAAAGTTTCAGATTTTGCAGAGCGTGTGGAAGCAACCGAAAATTCTACGGTTGGACGTTTTCACCATTAGTAGCGATTTCGCCTGCTGGTATGTTTTGGGCAGAGTCGTTCGTGTGAAACTTTTTTTTGCAGAGCAAAGCAGCACCCGCCATGCTAACCCAATGACGTGGACTTAAGGTGTAGCGGAAGTCGCCAAGACTTTCGGCACCCCCGTTCTTGCAGGGAAAACCGAAACTCCTGGCGAGTTCCGCTAAAAAAAATACGTGAAGTCAACACCATTCATGCTAACGATTCTGGATCCATCACCGAACCGCCATCCTCGCGACTTGTCGCGCCGGTCATGGTTGCGAGTCGGTGGCGTCGGCCTCGGTGGGCTGTCGATGTTGCAGTTAGCGCAGGCTGGTTTGGGAATAGATGAAACGCTGAAGCCGTGACATCTCCGGCGATTGGCTGCATCATCGCGTGATTGGACCAAAAAGCAGGGCCATCCACCTCGGCCTCGCAATCCACAACTCGCCGCGGTGGAAGGCCGAAAAATGAGACCTGACCACTTTTTACTTCTGGCCAGTCGCCGAGCGTTGGGCATTCACAGATTTGCCTGCGTAGCACGACTCAGGACGGCGTCGGCGGCTGTCTGGCCGCTGGCTATGCTGTCGGGAATCCCGACGCCATGGTAAGCGCTGCCGGCAAGATGAAGACCCGGGAAGCAGGCCTGAGCGGCTTCGATGCGTGCCACCAGATCAAGGTGGCCCACATGATATTGAGGCATCGCTTTTTCGTAGCGAACCACTTCACTAAACAGCGGGTCGACTTTCATACCCAGGATGGCCGTCAGTTCCTGGTTCACAGCGGCCACCATCGCGTCATCATCCATCTGCAGGAGCTCGGGCTGCATTGCGCCGCCCACAAATGTGCGCAGCAGAATTCGGCCCTCGGGAGCGCGATTCAAAAACTTGCGGCTGGAAAAACTGACTGCCAGAATCTTTCGCTTTTCCATCGCCGGAATGACCAGCCCGAAGGCGTCCATCTTATGAGCAAAATCGGTCAGCGAGTGGCCGCTGACCACGATCGCGCTGGAGGCGTATTCGACTGTGCGAAGCAACCCGGCCAGCGTCGACAGGGACTCATGCTTCAGAAATTGCGCGGCCACATGAGTCGGCTGTGTGACAATGACAGCGTCAAACAAATCTCCATTGGGGTTCGCATCCGAGGAAACTCGCCATCGGCTTTCCGACGTGTCAGGCGGAATAATTTGCCGGACAAAACAGCCAAGTTGAAACCGGACTCGCCCCGATTTTTGCAGCCACGCCTCAAGCGATTTAATAAGATCGCTCAACCCTTTGGCGGCGGTGACAAATAATCCATAGCGAGCCCCGCTGCCGGACGCTCCGCCTTCAGCCTTTGGTGATTTTTGTTCAGCCAGCGTGGCACGAATCACACTGCCGTGAGTCCGTTCCATGTCGAGAAAACGAGGCATCGTTGCCTTGAGACTCAGCTTCTCCGGGTCCGATGTGTAAATTCCTCCGACCAGCGGCTGCACGAGTCGATCCAGCGCTTCAGCCCCGAATCTTCGTCGCACAAAGCTGGCCAGACTTTCGTCTTCGTCTCCGTCTCGGCGAGAAACAAAGGACTCCGCAAGCAGCCGCAGTTTTCCGGTCAGCGACAGCACAGGCGTGGTCATAATCGCCCACGGCTTCGCAGGAGCCATCAGCATAAAGCCATCAGGCACAGCCATCGGCTTCCCGTCACGCAGCACGAGCGATCGCCGGTAGAGAGCGTCCGTCGCGATCAGCTGATCCATGAAACCAATCTCTTTGCACAACTGAATTCCGGCAGGCTTGTTCGTAATGAACGAATCCGGCCCAAGCTCCATCAGAAAACCGTCAGCCTCTTCGGTCCGGACGATTCCACCGAACCGTTTGGACGATTCAAACAACGTCACCTGAACGTCTTCCGATTTGGACACCAGTCGCTGAGCCGCTGCCATGCCGGTGACGCCACCGCCAACGACAGCCACACGCAGCGATTTACCTGATCCTGAATCGGAAGAAGAGGGAGTCACTGAACTGCTCCCAGCTCATGCACAAATTCCACCACGGCTTTGACATGATCGGGATTCATGTCGGGCATCACACCGTGTCCCAGATTGAAGATATGTCCAGGCCGACCCGCTGCCGATTTGAGAACATCGGCAACACGTTGTTTCAAAACCGGAAGGTCAGCATAAATGGACACTGGGTCCATGTTGCCCTGAATTGCAACGTCGTAGCCGAACGTCTTCCAGGCGTCTTCCAGCTGGCATCGCCAGTCGAGCCCCATGACCTGCCCGCCGGCTTCTCGCTGCAAGGGGTGGAGTGAGGGATTTCCGTTCAAAAAATTGATAACAGGAGCAAATGGTTCGACGGTCTGAATCAGCCGCTTGGTGTGAGGCAGAACGTAGCGCCGATAATCGGACGGCGAAAGGCATCCCGCCCAGCTGTCGAAAACCTGAACGCACTGACAACCGGCCGCAATCTGGTGCTGCAGGTACAGACTGACGGAGTCGACCAGACGGGTCATCAGCACGTTCCACGCACTTTCGTCGTTGTACATCAGCGACTTGGTGCGCACGTAATTCTTCGAACCGCCACCTTCGATGCAGTATGACGCGAGGGTAAACGGGGCTCCTGCAAAACCGAGCAGCGGGATATTTCCGGGCAGCGCGCGGCGAATCAGTTTGATGGCCTGAAAGACATAGTCCAGGCTGTCCATCGTTTCCAGCGCCCGCAGTCGATCCACATCGCGCCCGGTGTGGATGGGATTATGAATGACAGGCCCTTCACCTTTCTGGTATTCCAGATCCATCCCCATCGGTTCAAGGATGGGCAGCAGGTCGGCAAACAGAATCGCCGCATCAACACCCAGAACTTCTCGGGCCGTCACCGTGACTTCACACGCAAGCTCCGGAGTCTTGCACAGCTCCATGAACGTCACTTTGCTGCGAACCGCCATATACTCGGGCAGATAACGCCCGGCCTGACGCATAATCCAGAGCGGTGTTGTATCAGTCGGTTCGCGCCGTACGGCTTTCATGAAACGACTGTTATGAAGAGCTTCGGTCATGGTATGTCTGAAATCCAGCGTGGAAAGTTTGGAGCGGTCACAGCTATTGTGCCACACGGAAGTTTTCAAGTGAGTCGTTCAGCCGTTCATATCATCATCAGATGCAGTTGCTCGCGAATCACATTTGTTCGCGAGCCGGAAGATCGTTCTTTTTGCGGGCAAAGTGTTAGCCCGTAAAAAAAATCATTCAAAGACCAGACCGTGTTCGTCAATTTGAAACGGAAGAATTGTTTCTTCACACGCACTGCCGCGATGCTTGGCCACATACAGAGCCCGGCTGATCGTGTTCCCGTTTCGGATCTTTCCAATCATGATGATAGTGTTGGCATTGGAAAGCACGTCTCCCGACTGAATCGGGCGAGCGATCAGGTCATCCAGCATCACCTCGTGACTCGTATAAAGCAGCATACCGCCGATGGTTCGGTGGTCGTAGGGGTGCTGCATCACGTTCTGTTCCTGAGAACGAAAGTGAACCCGAAAAAGGTCGCGGGCCAGCCAGTCATGATCCTTGCGCAATACCTGATGGTAGACGTAGTCGAACAGATGGAACTGGAAAGAATCGGCATCTTTGGGAGTCGGTTCAACGCCGTCAATCACACAGCGTCTGACGCCGTGCACAAAATTTCCGTAGAAAAACGCAATCGTCTGATCCAGCCGACGCATCAGATCGGCTTTAAATTCCTGCCACTCTTCGGGCTGCATGTCCCCGATCGTGACTTTTCTGCCGCCCCGATGAAACACGTGCAAATAGTCCGAACGTATTTTGTTCGGATCCCAGACGACGGTCGGATCAAACTGATCGGAGTATGATCGCTGACGAAACTTCCAGCCAAACATCCGATCGGCGTATTCAGGCTGATTTTGAGAATCACCGCGGGTTGTCAGGTCAAACAGGATGCCCGTCTCACCCTCCTGTTTCTTTCCGGCGTAGGCATAACTGACGCCCAGTTGAGTCTTGCCAATGCCGGTGGCTCCCATAACGACCGCCAGCGTTCCTGGAATCAGCCCGCCGCCGAGCGCCTGATCAAGTCGCGGAATTCCTGTGGAGTGCCTTGTTGCGATCATAATTCTCTGAAGACTTTCAACTACAAAGCCATTAAAGTTTGCGGTCAGCGAACAGAAAGACCGGCCACAAAACCAGCAACCGAACAAAGCCTGTCTCGGAAATGATGTCTCGGAACAGTGATGAGGTTCCCGGAGTTAGCCCTTCGTTCTTCGGCGAAATCCGAGCCAGCGGTGAGCCTTCCCAGGCCAGGCCGCTCCACGATGGTCAGTCAGCAAAAACGGACGCCTTGCTGTTTAGCGGAGTCCGCAGGACAGTCGCTCACAGGTCGCCTACACGGACAATAGCCAACTTCCCTTCGAAATTCTCTGCCGCGTGCAGGGAAAACTGTCTGTCACAATACCCGGCCGGCGATCGTCTCCGGCCTTTTCCTGTGCATTTTCTTCCTGAGCAGTTTCAGTCGCGTTCAGGAGCCAAGCCCGGTTTTGTCAGGCGTTCCGAAACCAGCACCAGACTTGCCGAGCGGTTTTAGCGATTCTACCGGTCGCACGGCAGTGTCGCAGGGCTGTACCGAAGGGCTACATCCGCTGCATCCCACCGCGGTGGATTGATGCTTCTGCCAAAAGCAAAGTTCGTGCGGTTGCTCCGTGCAGGCAAGGTGTTACGATTTCGAAGTTGTTCCAGACTGGAAATCCCGTAACAATCCTTCGTCATTGCTCGGTTTCATACCTGTGATAAAGTCGAAAGACGGACTCAAATCTTTTTTGCTGACCTCACGCATCCTTTCGCCCACCGTCTGGGCCAAAGTGGAAAGTGAACTCACCGGCATCCAGGATGTCCCGACAATCCTGCAGATTCTGGAGCGGCGGCAAATGCTGACTCCGCTCCAAACCGGACGTATCCTGAAGAACGAAACCGAAGGACTGGTCCTTGGCCGTTACAAACTGCTGTACCGCAATGCCTCCGGCAGTTTTGCTCGTGTGTTTCGTGCAGAATCCGTGGATGACGGCAAAACAGTCGCTTTAAAACTTCTGCGTGAACGCTGGGTCGATGATCCCCGGACCGTGGCCGGTTTCGTGCGAGAAGCACGCATCTGTCAAAAGTTCGCCCACCCCAACATTGTGCCAATCCTGGACATCGGCAACGAAGGACGTTTTTATTATTTCACGATGGAATTCGTCGAGGGGGGAAACCTTCGCGACTTCATGAAAATTCGGAAGACATTGTCTCCGCTGGAGGCTACCCGATGTCTCTACGAGATCTGTCAGGGGCTGGAATATGCATTAAAAATGGGCGCTTCGCATCGTGACCTGAAGCTCACAAACGTGCTCATGAGCAGCACTGGCGTTGCGAAGCTTGTGGACTTTGGGCTGGCCGGCGCAGAGAACCCGTCGCAGGCCGGTACCAGCGATGATGTCCAGCGTGCACTCGAATACTCGACATTGGAACGCGGCACGAACGCACCACGCAATGATCCGCGAAGTGATATTTTTTTTGCAGGGTCGATTTATTACGAATTGCTTTGTGGAGAAGGCCCGTGGACCAGAACTTTGGACCGCGAAGAAAAATTGATGCTGACGCGGTACTCTAAGTTTCGACCGCTCCGACAGGTGATGCCCGGTCTCCCGGCAGGCGTCTACAAAATTGTACAGACGATGATGGAGCTGAATCCCTCTTCGCGATACCAGTCCTGTACGGAAGTCAATAAAGATCTGCGAGCCCTGCTGGCTGAACTGGGTGAAGTTGTTGAGGATACGGTCGGCGGGAACACGACATCACAAGGTAGCTCGGGCTCAAAGTCTGCGTCGTCGACGCCGGTCAACTCCGGTAAAAAGAACTTCAATCTGCTGGTGGTCGAAGCGGGACGGAAGCGAGAAAAGAAGCTAAAGCAGTACTTCGAACAGCACGCGTTCATGCTGAACTTTATTGAGAGTGCTTCGGATGCCTTCGAAAAGCTGAAGAGCAAGTCCCCTCCGGACGGTGTTCTCTTTCTGGCAGATGCCGACTCTGCCCCGGTCATGGAAGTCTATCCGAAGGTTCAGGCCTACGCTCGGACAGTGAAGGTGCCGTGCGTCGCACTGTTTGCAGCAGCGGATTCGGAAGCTGTAAAGAAACAGATCTACTCTACGAAGTTTGGCGCAACGATGTTCCAGCCAACTTCACCACGCGATCTGCGGCAGCATTTCGCCGAAATCTCCGGATTCGACAGCGGCACAGCGACTCCGCCAGAAGCGCCAAAACGCAAGGATGCTCCCGCTGTCAAAACTCGCCCAGAGACCAAAACGGCAAAGCCAGAGAACCACGAATTGGATGATCTGGACGTCGATTCAGACGTTGAAGAAAGTCCGAAGGGATCTGGTTTACCAGCAGGGACGAGCGGCAAAACGCAGACCACAGGCAATAGTTCGCCGACAGATTCAACTTCTCTGAAAGAATCTAAATCAGCGAATACAGCGCAGCATGTCCCGGCGACCGATTCGATAACACTTTCGAAGGAAGCAGGTGCTGTGACTTCAGCTCCTAAACCGGCAGCCCCAGTGAACGCGACGCAAAAAGCCGCCGCGATCCGAGCTGCTCAACGCGCTGCTGAAAAGGCGGCCGTCGAACAGGTGGCCCGCGAAGCTGTTGACAAGGCGAATGGTCTCATTGCCGACGCTGAGCGTCTCGCAGCGGAAAAAGTTGCTGCTGAGGAAGCTGTGCATCGAAAGGCGGAAGAAAAACGACTCGCACTTGAGAACGCTGCTGCAGAGAAAGCGATAGCCGAAAGACAGACGGCCGAAAAAGTCGCTCAAAAGAAGGCGGACGAAGAGGAACAAATCGCTCAGGAAAAGGCAGAAGCTGATCGCAAATCCGCTGAAAAAGCCGCGAGGAAGAAGGCCGAAGAAGAGGAGCGGATCGCTTTCGAGAAAGCGGAATCCGAACGTAAAGCCGCCGAGAAAGCTGCGAGGAAGAAGGCCGAAGAGGAAAGACTCGCTCGCGAGAAAGCAGAAGCTGAAAAAATCGCCGCCGAAGAAGCCGCGCGAAAAAAGGCCGAAGAAGAACGAATAGCACTCGAGAAAGCGGAAGCCGAAAGAATCGCCGCCGAAGAAGCCGCGCGAAAAAAGGCCGAAGAAGAACGAATAGCACTCGAAAAAGCGGAAGCCGAAAGAATCGC
>Ga0209702_10004710_pt1 | contig 19489 bp, 13 predicted proteins | sample FRY01_FD_187210 | JGI IMG/M metagenome (GOLD analysis project Ga0209702, IMG submission 187210) | Freshwater microbial communities from Lake Fryxell liftoff mats and glacier meltwater in Antarctica - FRY-01 (SPAdes) (version 2) | ecosystem: Environmental > Aquatic > Freshwater > Ice > Glacier...
GTGCTTCAGAATTGTCAAGGAAACTTACAGGAACCATCTCAGGCATATTGAGGAAGTTTGGATTATTGTCTGCGGACTTGTCAACATAAATCTTTGAATATTGATATTTATTTAAGAAAGTGATCTAGTGGAAAACATACCACGCACTCATGAACAGCACCGTCCTTGCTATGGTCGGGAAAATGACGTTTTGGTTGTAGTCGAAGGTCGCCAGATCTGCGAGTATGGTGGATGTGGCGACCTTTGCTACCTGAGCCCGCAGAATGTCGTGGTTGAACTGGGTGGCGGTTTCAAAGAGGCGGCGCACCAGATAGGCGGCGGCCGCACTCAGGATGATCAGCAGCTCATAGCGGCGAAAGGTAGAGGTAGAAAGCATAGGTTATCAGGTCTGTTTTTGACCAAAACTAGGTACTCTTCCTACGCTTCAGCTGAAAATGATGTGAATAGGTCAAAAAATGGTACGAGTAGCCCGCCGGTCTTTACTAGTGCGAAAATTATCCAGGGAATCCTAGATAATTTTCGCTTACAGCTGCTCAGAATTTGACCATAAAAAGAATCAAGCCTATCATTTCTCTGGCACTAGTATCCACGTCCTATCCGCCACTGCCTTGATTTTATCCTTCGAAAAATACACCGGGAAGTACTCATCCTTTGCCCAGCGTTCAAATAAATCTCCATAGTGCGGATCGTTCGGGTCAGCCGATTGACCGGGGGTATTGATGCCCAGTGTTTTGTCCCAGTTTTCGGTATCCATTAGCATTCGGAACGACGCTCCGTGGGTTTGGTTGGAGCTATTACTGGTACTGTTTACGGTTTCACCGTAGCCGCCACGAGATAGCGGACCGAAATCAATTTTCTTACGCATTTCGTTACTGACCAGGGCGCTCAGTGGGTGCTTGATGGCAATGTGCTTGTTGGTAGCTTGCCCATACTGCCACTTGCTTTGGTCGCGACCCAGGCGCTGGGCCAGTACCGACAATGTTTCCCGGAAAGTAGTTTGCAGCAACTCGTCGCGCGTTTTGATCGGCTCCTTGCCAAAGTTCGCCGGTGGGGTGATGAGGTAGTCCAGTAGCAGTTTGGTAGTAAGTCGGCGCAGGTGTGGTTGAGCTACTTTCGGCACCACCCGGGTGTATACCGCATCCCGGATTTGATTTTCCCACTCGGCGTAGATGGCAGCAGCAATGGACTCGGGGGCTAGTTGAAAATTCCAGTTTTTTAGTCGTTCGATTGCTTTCTTCTCTTCTTTATCGTTAAAGTCCAGGCGGGTGAGCATGGGTATCAGCGAGCGGGCGGGGACCGACAGGTAGTCGGTTTGAAGTTGGGTAAAGTCAAAGAGGTTAAACCGCTTTCCCGAACCAAGTACTTCCTCGATGCGCTGCGCACGGTAGGGCGTTGACCATTCCCAGCCGATGGCGTTGCGGAAAGGAAAATCCGGCGAGGTAAGGTTATTATTGGCCGTAGCGATGAACCCTTCTTTCGGGTCGCTGCTGTGGGGTAGTTGCTTGATGGGTAGGTAGCCGCCCCACTCGAAACGGCCATCACCGGGCACTGGTACGAGTCCCGACCAGTTAGTGCGAATAGGAGCAAGCCCCACGGCTTGCCAGCCGATGTGACCAGTGCGGTCGGCCCAAATCATATTTTCGCCGGGTAGGCGGCTGTACGAGCAAGCGTCCCGAAACTCATCCCAGTTTTTGGCCTGATTCATCCGCAGACTAGCCAAGTAGGGCGAGCTACCCACATCGAGCCATCCCGCCCGAACGGCGTAGGCTTTGTTTTTGGCGGAATCTTCAAAAACTACCGGACCGTGACGGGTGTATTTCAGTTGAACTACCTGGGTAGGTTGCCCTTTTACCATTACCGAATCCGTCAGAATGCGCATTGTTTCCCATTGCCCTTTGTAGCGGTACTGATTTGGGTTAGCTGGGTTGATTTCGTACACGTAGATATCTTCGTTGTCGGTTTCGAAGACCGTCAGTCCCCAGGCACCGTGGTCGTTATGGCCGATGGAAACACCGGGCAACGAAGGTTCGCCCGCCCCAATAACGTTCCAGCCGGGGGCATTGAGGTGAATCATATACCGCAGCGACGGACCGGCGATGACCCGGTGCGGATCGTTGGCCAGCATTGGGAAACCGCTCTGCGCCAACGAGCCGTCAATAACCCAGTTGTTGGAACCTACGTACTGCTTTTCTATGTCGTACCACTCCTGAAAATTAAAGTCATCCGTTGGTACTATTTGTCCGGTTCTTTTATCCTCGGCCTTAAACCGGACGGGGCTGCGGTGTGCGGTGTAGAGTTCTAGGATATCCTGCATCAACGCCTCGCCGTCCACTCCTTTTTCCAACGTGAGTTTTGGCTCCGTATCGGCCTTACGCGTGGGGTGAAACCAGTTAAGCTCCCGGGTCTTTTCTTCTCCCATCAGATGTACCTCGCGCCCGAAGTTAAGCTCATCGATGACGTTTGCTACCAGTCCCTGATGCCGGCTAACCACTATCTCAGGCGTCCAGTAGCCGGGTAGGGTATTCAGGGTTTTAAACTCAAAAGGTAGATTAGCCGGGTCGGCGCGGTACTCAGCGACTTTGGCGTTGATGCCTTCGACGTAGGCGTTCAGGATCGCTTTTCCGTGCGGGTGGTAGTGAGCCATTTCTTGTTCCATATTGCCCCGGTATTTAAACAGCTTGGTGCCAATATCCCGCTTTACCTCCGAGGGGCCTAGTAGTTCGGCCACGGTACCGGTTGCCTGCCGCCGCCACATTTCCAACTGAAAAGCCCGGTCGGTGGCCGCCACGTACCCCTGCGCAAAAAAGAGATCGTGTTCATTTTGAGCATAAATGTGCGAAACACCCCACTGATCACGAAAGACCTCGACGGGCTTTTGTAAACCTTTGAGGGTTAACTGCTGGGAAAAAGAGCATTGGGCAAGTAGCAGAAACAGAAGCAGTATAAGATGTCGCATGAAGTGAGTTTTTACAGAAAAAACATATTAAGTACGAAATATACCCAATTCCAATGTGCTGGCGCTTGATATGTTGCTTCTGCTTTCAGAAGGATAAGCAGGTTTGGACTTAAATAAATGGCACCTAAATGGATATAACCCGCTATATAATAGGGTATGAGACCCGATAAAGTGCCTTATTAATAAAATACAACCTACGCTTTCAACCTTTGTGTGCATGAAGATAGCCCTATTCTTATTTTTAGCTTGCCTTCTGCTCAGCTTCACCATCGACCGTCCTGAGGTTTTTGTCGTTGGCGATAGCATTTCCATTCAATACGGGCCGTATTTGGAAAAGTATCTTGAAGGGAATGCGAGCTATGACCGTAAAAATGATGCCCCCGGCCAAAAGGCGGAGGCTAATCTTGATTACCCAACCGGAGCTAATGGTGGAGACTCCCAAATGGTACTGGCTTATCTGAAAACCAAAGTAGCTGAGCCCGACTTCCGCCCCGATGTGTTGCTGCTCAACTGCGGACTGCATGACATCAAATTTGATCCCAAAACAAAAACCCATCAGGTAGACTCCGTGAGCTACCGTCAAAACTTACACGCGATTTATGCTTTGCTCAAAAAGCACACGGTTCCAATAGTTTGGGTGCGAAGCACTGCCGTGGTAGATAGTATTCATAATAGTCGCTCTACTACCTTTCACCGCCACGCCATGGACTTGGAAGCTTACAACCGCATTGCGGATGAGGTATGGCGCGTGCATAGGGTTCCCATTATTGACCTGTATAAGTTTACCATAAACCTGCCGGGCAATAACTACATTGATCACGTGCACTACAATGAGAATACAAGGTCTTTGCAGGCGGCCTATATCGCGGGTTGTATAAACCATTATTTTAATTAAAGTAGCAGGGACTTATGAAAAGAGTTACTAAAATCCTCCTTTTTGCAGTAGCATTTCACTTTGGTACAAGCTATGCATTTCAGGACGTCGACCATGCGCTTATCCTCCGAACGTTGAGTGCAGAAACCATGCAAAAGGGTAAAGAAATCTATACCAAATCCTGCGTAACCTGCCACGGCGCCGACGGTACGGCATCCTTACCGCAGGCTCGCTCGTTTAATAAAGACCCGTTGCGGTTTGGGAATAAACCCTACGATATGTGGAAAACGTTGACGAACGGGGCGGGGATGATGGCATCCCAAACCTGGCTAAGCCCGGAAGAGCGCTACTATGTGATCCAGTACATTCGGGAAGATTTTATTAAAAAAGGGAATCCAAAGCAGTACTTCAAGGTAACACAAGACTATCTCGCGCAACTCCCTAAGCCAGATAAAAATATTGGGGACCAGCTCACCGAAGTAAAAACAGCGGCGTTGAAGGGCTCACTGAAATACGGTCAAGATTGGTTTATGCACAACAAAAGTGACTATGGCTATGCCATTCACTCCCCGCTAAAAGGACTCGCTACCTCGGTGGTAACCCTCCGGCTGGATAACAACGTGCATCTGAGCTACAGCATGCTTCGAATGGGTACGGTAGCGGCCTGGCAGGGTACTCTTAACGTATCTGATACTAAGTTTAACCGTTACCGGGGAGAAGGGGAACCCCTTGTCGAAGGAGAGCTACTACTCGGGTTGGGTACCTGGCAATGGACTTATAACGGCAAGCTGGCAAGTTTACAAACCTCAACCGGAAAACGGGCGCCTTTGCCGGAGCAGTACCTGAGGTACTTTGGGCATTATACCTACGGAAAAGAGGTAGTACTTTCCTACGCGATTTCGGGCAGGAAAATTTTGGAGTATCCCCGGTCCATCAACCAAAACAACCAGCTTATTCTTTCCCAGACCTTACAGATTAGTCCGGGTAGTACGGCCGAGGAACTTTGTGTGGGTTGGATGCAGGACTCGGCGGCAACCTTCAAGGATGGTATCATGACGACGAATGGGAAATTTATTGGATCACAGGGTAGCATAAATAGTAATCTTTTGGTGAGTACTGCCAATCATCAGGATGGAACCTCACAGACTATTGCCGCCGGAATCGTTAGCTCCGCCCCCGGCCTGTCGTGGCGGGTAGATGCCGACCACCGATTGCTGGTAACTTTCCCGGTTAGTAAAGAGACCATGACCGTAGAAATTCTACGAACCTCCGGGAAGGGTACTGACGGTATAGCCCAATTTGGAATCTTAGTACAAGAACGAACTGTAAAAAAGGAGTTTGCTGATCTTGGTCGGATGATACAAGGTGGGGCCACTTTGTGGAGTAATAAAGTTATGACAAAAGGGGAAGTTAACGCTTCCCGACCGCACTTTGATCCACGTTACTTTAAGGATAAAGACAAAACCGCCCCCGAGAAGTTGGTCGCCATTCCGGAAGATTATCCCTATGTGGTAGACAACATCGGTCTGCCCTTCGACAATGCCTACAATGCTTGGGTACGCCCCACCTCGCTTGACTTCATGAGCGACGGGCGCCTGGTATTGGGTACTTACATGGGAGACATATGGATGGCGAGTGGGGTCGATGAGGGATTACAAAAAGTTAGCTGGCAGCGTATTGCCACCGGACTCTACGAACCCATGGGTATCAAGGTAGTTCGTGATCAGATTTACGTGACCTGCCGCAACGGAATCATTCGACTGAACGATCTGAATCAGGATGGTGAAACGGATTTTTACGAGGTTTTTCACCCCGATCAGGATGTGTCGGCCTTTTTTCATGCCTTTAATTTTGGTTTGGCTACCGACAGTAAAGGGAATTTCTACTATACCAAACCCGGAGAATATACCGACAACAAAGATCCCGGTAACCTGATCAAGGTTTCGCCCGATGGAAAAAACTGGGAGAGTCTCGCCACGGGCTTTCGGGTTAATAACGGGCTGACGATTAGCCCCGATGACAAGGTTTTTGTGAGCGATAATCAGGGAAATTGGATGCCGGGAAATAAGATTAATCTAGTGGAGAAAGGGAAGTTTTATGGGTACGTACCCAACCTTACATCCAATGGGTGGAGCCCGGACGGAGTGAAGTTTCGGAAAGAGGATGTGGTGAAGGGGGTAATCAGCCCGGCGATAGTACCTGTGCCGGAGACTTTTAGTCCACCAGCCTTGTGGATGCCGCAGGAGTTTGACAACTCTCCCGGCGGAGGTATTTGGAGCGATAAAAGCTGGGGACCACTCGGCAATCAGTTCATTCATACCAGCTACGGCACCGGATGGCTGTACTACTTTCTGTCCCATGAGGTAGAGCACGTGACGCAGGCGGCAATGGTAGCTCTGCCTTTTCAGTTGGATGCTGGAATACAGCGCGCCGCCGTCAATCCCGTGGATAAGCAAATATACACAACCGGTCTCACGGGCTGGGACGATGGCGTATCAACCCGCTACGGAGTACTCAGCCGGGTGAGGTACACGGGCGGTAAGGGGCACTTGCTTACCGATGCCGTGATCAAAAAGGGTGGGGTAGAGCTTACTTTTAATTTCCCGTTGGATGCCGAGGCTATTAAAAATCCAGGAAACTACGAAATATCAGGATGGAATTATAAATGGGCTAATCGTTACGGTTCGGCGCACTATTCGGTCAAAAACCCAGGAACCGAAGGGGAAGATATATTCTCGGTGAAAGAAGCTGTTTTAGGTACTGACCGCACCACAGTTTTTCTGAGTATTCCGGACATCACGCCCATGCAAACCCTCAGGGTGCGGTGCAAGGCACAGGGGGCCGACGGCGGTCATATAATGGAAACGGTGTATATGACCGTTCACAAAGTGCCGAATTGAATTGGTTTCTTTCAAAGAAGTTTTTTACAAATTATCCATTAGTTGAGTCCAGTTGCGGTAGCCATTTTCTACATCAAACTCGTGGGCTCGCTCCTGACTTTTCTGAGAGTTTAGGGTGATATCCCCATCCATCACCTTGCGCATGGCGACGGCCATTTGCCCGACGCTGATATCGTCGGTAACCAGCCCCATCCCGTCTTGTACGAACTCTGAAATGCCTCCTGAGGGAAATGAGACGATGGGTTTACCCAGTAACGCTGCCTCAATCATTACGAGTGGGAAGGGGTCCTGCCGTGAAGTGAGTAAGAAGCCGTTACCGATATCCAGGTAGGGATAGTAGTCTTCCTTTTGCTGACCTACCAGATGTATCTTTGTTTTGGTTTTTGGGTTGGCGCAGCGCTGTTCGGTGTAGTACACCATGCCGTCGTCAATCCGGCCACCTACCCAAATAATATGTACCTTGGGGTTATCGATGGCCTCCGCAATATCGGGTAGTAGGTCAAATCCCTTACGCTCGGAGGTCATACCGGATGCTACCCACACAAAGGTATCCTCGGGAATGCCCAAGGCATCGCGTAGTTTAGCGCTTCGTTCTGGTCTCCTGATGACCTTAGCGGGGTCAATGAAGGAATAAAGCAGTGCCACATTTTTTCCTCCCGCTTGCTCAATTGCATTGGCTGTTACCTGTGAGCAACCGATTAAGAGCTGCGAATAGGTAATGATATTTTTCATATCAGCGCTATTCAGGTAGAAGTAGGTAAGAGGTAGCTCGTGGAAGTGCGTGATGACTTTAATCGAAAACTCCTTCGCTACCGTCACGGTTTCGGGTAGCATCATGGTGTTGACGTACCAGTAATCGGCTTTAAAATCACGGGCAATTTTTCGCAGAGATTGGAGCGTGGGGTTAATACCCAGGTGATGCTGCACTTTCTGGCAGAAGCTATACTGTCGAGGCACGACGAAGATAGGGATGTCTGAGGGAAATTCTGCAAGTAAATCGCCCTGGGCAAAACTTACGATTCCGATGTCGTAACGGCTGCGATCTATACGTTGAAGAATGTACAGGAGCATCATCTCCGAACCCGTTCGTGTGGCAAAGGGAGTAAAGAAAAGAATACGTTGTTTTTTGCTTATCATACGGGTAAATAAATGTGTGGTGGTTAGTTAGAAGTTAACAAGTCAATATTTTCGGAAGGCTTAATTTTGTAAAGCCCTTTCTTTAAGAATAATGTACGCCAGAAGTACTTCAAAAGTACGAAGGTTTTCCGGACGTAAATATGCTGCGTTTTAAGCTCAGAAAATAGGGCACCATTCTTTTTGAAATTTAGTACCATTTTCCAGGTATAAATGACCGGAATCATTACGATATAGTGAAATATCAGGATAAGGTACGAGATAACTCCGTATTGTTTTCGAACCCACAAGAAGTTAGAAACTTGCATTTGGGTACTGAAACGGTTGATCCACGAAATATTGGTACGCCGAAAAGGATTCTTATTTTCCAGATGGATGAATTTAAAATCCTGAAAGTAGCAAAGTTTTCCAAGCTTACCCAAGCGTCCCGAAAACTCAACATCTTCGCCGTACATAAAAAAATCGTCACCAAAACCTCTCGTCTGTTTGTAGCCTTCGCGCCGTAAAAACACAAAGGCACCTACCAGCCAATCGTATTGATCAGGGTCTTGATAGTTGGGCTCCGGGTATATTTTATGCATAATTTTATCAATAGTCTGGCTGGGAGGAAGGATAAAGAAAGTCCGGCGAAACTCGTTAAAACTTCTGTAAAAAGGCATTGGACTGCCATCCTCATAGTGCTGTAAAGCTCCGCAGGCTATTATATCGGCTCGTTGGTTGAGCCGTTCAAAACAGCGGCCTATAACATTATCGGTTACCAGGGTATCGGCATTCAGAAGCAAAAAGTATTGTCCGGTAGCCACTGACATCCCCCGGTTATTGGCGCGCCCAAAGCCTGCGTTGTACTCCATGTCGATCCACTTAATATCTGGATAGGCCTCCCGTACAAGGGCTCCGCCTCCGCGCTCTGGGTCGTTATCGACCACAATTATTTCTAATGTAAGATTCTTAGTATGGCTATAAATGGATTTCAGGCTATTGATAATGAGGTGAGGTGTGTGATAGTTTATGATAATAATGGAAACATCCATGACGCGTGTATTCGAAATTTAGGAGGGTAAAAATAGGTAATTTACTTTGAACAAAGACAGACAGGGTTAGGATATTGAGTAATGTCCTAACCTGGAAACGGCACTAAGCCAATTAACCCATAAAAAAGGTGCCGTTGTGTAGAGTGTAGCTTATGCAACGGCAGGAAAAAAATAGCCGATATCTTAAAAACCCTGATGAATCCTTATTGCGTTTTCTCTACCTCCACCCAGAACGGAAATATTCTTTTGCCCCCTGCGATGTAGTAAGGTATTAAATCTCCTTCCATGCTGGGTAGGTATACATCCTTCATCTGGATGAGATCAGTGGCCGCGGTCCCGTTTGTTTGCTGGGTGATAAAGCCCCTTGTTTCCAGCATCATTTGTCCCTTTCCAGGCACAGGTTTGATAAATTTATACCGGATGGTATACTTCCCCTCGTTGATCTTGACTTTCCACAGGCCGTAAATCTCCTCCTGCGCCCAGATACCCGTTTGTCCGTCGGCATCATTTCGGTTTAAAGTAACCGGATTTTCCTCTTTGTTACCTAAATGAATAAGCGGTGGGTTTTGGATATTTTCAGAGGTAACTAGTTCACGAAATAGTCTATCTAATTCGGACTTTAATTCGGTAGCTACGTCTGTTTTTTGACGAACGATATTATTTTGTTCGTATGGGTCCTTACTCAGATCAAATAGCTCGAACCGGGTAATCTCGGCGTCGTAATCGGTATGCCCAACCAACTTATAGGGAGGGCGTTGGAGGGCCATATTATTGTACAGTTCGGGATACCGCCGCGACCAGTAGAAAAACAGAGAACGATTGTCCCAGTTGGCGGACTTTCCTTCCAGCAGTGGGCTTAGATTTTTACCGTCGATCTGGCGGTTAGCGGGTAGGGGTACCTTACAAATGTTCGCCAGGGTCGGAAGTACGTCAATGTGAGCGGCGGGTGTTTCGATATCTTTATTACCCGCAAAGCGAGCCGGGTACTTTACGTAAAAAGGTACTCGTACACCTCCTTGGTACACGCTACCTTTACGTCCGCGCATCCCGGCCACGTACCTGATTTGCTGCGGTCCGTTGTCGGTCATGAATATCACAAGAGTATTTTCGGTGAGGTTCAGTTCATCCAATTTTTTGAAGAGCTTCCCGAGGTTGTCGTCAATGTTCTCAACCATGGCGTATACTTTCCGGGCATCTTCTTTATCGCGTTCGCTCATGTTGACGAAGGGACGTCTATCTTTTTCAAAACCAGAGGATGGGTCTATGTCTTTGTACCGCTGGTAATACTCATCAGGTACCTGCAAGGGGGTGTGTGGGGCGTTAAAGGATAGGTAGCAGAAGAAAGGTTTTTTCTGATTTTTTTCGATAAAATTAATGGCATTAGCCGCAAAAATATCGGAGCAGTAGCCCTGGTAGCCCTGCTGTTGGCCGTTGTGCCAGAGTACCGGATCGAAGTAGCTGCTGTCGCCCTTGAAGTAGGTGGTTACGTCGCCGACCTGTCCCATACCACCCGATAAGTGGATCAATGATTCATCAAAGCCTTGGTCTTGCGGTCGACTCGGATAGTTGTCGCCCAAATGCCACTTTCCAAAAATCCCCGTGGTATAGTTGGCCTGTTTGAGCATTTCTGCGATGGTTACCTCACTACTTGCCATCATAGCCCCACCGTTGTAGGTGTCCCGGATACCGGTACGGAGGGAGTAGCGCCCCGTCATGAGGCTAGATCGGGTAGGGGCGCATACCGGGGAAACATAAAACTGATTGAATCGGATACTCTCTTTGGCGAATTTGTTAATAACGAGTGTTTTCACGTGGGGATTACCCGTAATCCCAAGATCCCCATAGCCCTGATCATCGGTAATGATAATGATAACGTTGGGAGGCGGGGCTGTTTGAGCAATACCGTTGTGAGCGTAAAAAATACAGATCAAAACGAATAGGAGGGGCCAATACTTTCTGTTCATTGGGCTAAGGTTTGCGATGAGTGCTTCCTTTCCACGAAGACGTTATGGAAGAAAGAAAGTAAAAGCCCCTTTACTCAGTAACCCTACTGGTTTGACGGGGTAAAGGGCACCAGAAAATCGGAGTTATTGCGAATAAGGTTATAGATTTACCTGCCACGCCCGAAAACTTTCGGCTTGTGTCCGCCAGAATGGATGCTACTAAGGGCAGCTTTTTTGATTTGTCGGAGCTGGCGCATGATTAGAAATTATGACAGGCTCATTGGCAGATACCTAGGGTATTTAAGAAAGCAAATCAGAGTAAATTAACTCGTCGTTCTTGTCTATGTACTTGATTCCAAGAAGGCTTTTTGAGTAGTTTGAAGTAATTTGGGTTTCAAAATTATGCCACAATGAACGACCCTATTCTTTTCTTAAAAATCCAATAAGAATTGCGGCAATGGCTGGAAGAAAACCACCGCACGGAAACCTCAGTGTGGCTCGGCTACTATAAAGTTAAAAGTGGGATTCCGTCCATTCGATACGATGAGACCCTGAATGAGGCACTGTGCTTTGGGTGAATTGACAGCACTGCCCGACCCATTGACGAGCTAAGCTATAAGCAGTACTTCTGACGGCGAAGGCCTACCAGCGTTTGGTCGAGGGTGAATAAAGCGAAAGTAGCCCAACTCAGCGAGCAGGGCCTTATGGCCGAAGCCGGATTAGGTAGTATTGAACTCGCGAAGCAGAACGGTTCGTGGACAATTTTGGACGATGCCGAAAACCTGATCTTGCCCAAGGAACTTCGGGCAGCGTTTGAACTAAACGAGGAAGCCTTGGCTTACTATGAATCGCAAAGCCGAACTACCAAACGCAACCTGTCGCAATGGCTTAGAAGCTGTTTGAGTTAATTTGAAAAAGCGGGAAGGCTGGCTATATTGATGAATGCGAATCAAAACATACAGTTCAGACCTCCCCGCCGCAAGTTGGCAAGTTATTAAAAAAATCATCCAAGTCCTCCGCCGCCGCAAGTGGGACTTGAAGGAAGTAGTCAATGCCGTTCTTTACGTGACGAAAAACGGCTGCGTCTGGCGCGAGGTGCCGGGTGAGTTCCCGCCCTGGCAGACCGTATATTATTACTTTTCCAAGTGGGTGAAGGACGGCACTTGGAAAAGTATAAGTGATTGCCTTACAACAGACTATCGTGAGAAACAAGGCAAGAAATCCCAGCCCACAGTGGCCATCGTGGACAGCCAGTCGTCCAAGAATAGTGCCACCTGCGGCAAGGACGTGGGCGTGGACGGGGGCAAGCTCGTCAAAGGGCGGAAACGCTTCTACATCGTTGATACGATGGGCAACCTGCTGGACAGCTTCGTGGTGGCGGCCAACTCGCACGACGGCACGACGGCGGCCCGCAAATGGGAAGGACTGGCCTGGCAGAACCCGCTGCTCGACGAGGTGGAGACGGTCTTCGCCGATGGCACATTCCGGGGCACTTTCAGCCAAGAAATGCTCGAAAAGCACGGCATTGAGGTGGAAATACCCACGGTTCCCATCGCCCGTAAGGGCAAGGTGGACATCCACCAGAAGCGGTGGGTGGTCGAGCGGACAATCGGCTGGACGCTCGCTAACCGCAGATGTTCAAGGGATTACCAGAGAAAGGCAGAACACGCAAACGCTTTTATAATCATCGGAAACATCAAAAGACTAGCCCAAAAAATAACTTAAACAGCTTCTAACTCTGGCTGTCCGGAGACTCAATTGAAAAGAATCCAGGATATTATAGATAACGCCTTGGAAGGCTAACTACCTAAGCCGTACCGGCCTGGTAAATGAAACAAAAAAGGCCGGAACATAGCTGCTCCGGCCTTCAATGAATGAGTTATTAAACTCCACTTAATCTAACCGAATATCGACCTACATTTCAAATAGCTTCAACCATAGTCTCGGGTTGATTCTGAATTATTGCTAGCTAACAAGAATTCAACTCACTTAATTAGTTCTTTGGCTTTTACCGGGATAATCTTTCCATCGCGAGCATATACCAAGACTCTATCCTCTCTGCTTTTATCGTGTAGCAACCTTTCAAAGGTCAGATCTAGTCCAGCCAAAATTCTTTCTTTTATTTCTTCATTTTCCATTTACTAAAAAGTTTATCTGATTCTATGTGTCAGTAAGATACACCTCTTTTTTCTGTTTTACTCCTTCAGCTACTAATCGATAGAGTTACTCTGAATTATCAATAAGCATCCAATAATTGACGATTGGCATAAAGAGTGTGACCAAATCATGAAGTCCCTTACTATGCTTTCTCCCAATGACATCCTCGGGAATATTGTGCCCCCCTTCCATCACCCTTTCTTTAATCCGCTCAATTGCTAGATCGAGTGAAGAAAGTCAAAAACACAAAAGTGTTATTGTGGTACCCCAATTCTTTGGCCCTGTGCACTGTCGACACACAGCTTCTGGTCGACAAAGTTGTTTCAAAAGCAAAATATTGCCTGGTTTCCAATAACTCGTCTATCCTATGCAGCATAATCCTGCCAGTTGCAAAGGCAGCTTGTTCAGGCAGAAAAGGAGAAAGGCCTTTGGCAATTTCGCCCGCATTGACAAACTTTTTACAGTATAAGAAGCACAGGAAGAACGGTATACGAAGCCGTCGTTTTACCCGCGTCGTTGCAACCTGATATAAAGATTAGGCATAGAGATGGATTTCGAAAATTGATTTGAAAAGCTTCATCGTTCTATTACCCCAATCTCGAAAGCGCTTCCTTAATAGTTACAATTTTTGCCTCAGCATCGGCTTGTTTCTGGCGTTCCTTTTCTACGATATCGCCTTTGGCGTTCTGCACAAAACGTTCGTTGGAGAGCTTCTTAGATACCGAGGCCAGGAAGCCCTCGGTATATTCAAGCTCCTTAACCAGGTTTTCGCGCTCGGATTCTACGTCTACTTCTCCGGCCAGATTAATGAAAAACTCATCCGATCGCACCAGGAACGACATTCCTTCTGCTTGCTCCTTTACGTAGTCAATCGCAGCGACGTTTGCTAGTTTCCTGATGAGACTTTCCAATGCGTGGTACCGTGCCTCCGAATCGGCACGAATAGCCAACGGTAGCTCCATTTTGGGGCTAAGCCCTTTGGTATTACGTAGGTTACGGATGGCGGAAACTACTTCGAAAAGAACCTCAAAATCCGCTAGTAGAGCGGTGTCGAATTGACCCGGTTGGGGGAATGGGGTAGTACAGATGGTTTCTTTTTCTCCCCGCTCGCCAATGTTCTGCCAGATTTCCTCGGTAATAAATGGCATGAACGGATGCGTCAGGCGCATGAGTTTATCGAAGAAGTTGAGAGTAGCCTGGTACGTTTCAGCGTCAATGGGTTGCTGGTACTCCGGCTTAATCATTTCGAGGTACTGCGCGCAGAATTCATCCCAGATCAGCTTGTAGACGGCGTTGAGGGCGTCAGACATTCGGAACTTCGTGAAATGATCCTGTACCTCAACCAACGTCTGATTGAATTTGGACTCAAACCAATCAATGGCTAATTGATTGGTAGCCGGTAGGGTAGGCGAAACTTCCCAGCCCTGCGTCAGGCGGAAGGCATTCCATATCTTATTACAAAAATTCCGTCCCTGCTCTACTAATTTTTCGTCGTAGGGTAAGTCATTTCCGGCGGGAGAACTGAACAACATACCGGTCCGTACGCCATCGGCTCCGTACTTCTCGATCAGATCAATCGGGTCGGGTGAGTTACCCAGCGACTTGGACATCTTGCGGCCCTGCTTGTCGCGGACAATACCGGTCAGGTACACGTTCTTGAAGGGATAAGTACCCTTGTATTCGTAGCCCGCAACGATCATCCGGGCTACCCAGAAAAACAAAATTTCGGGAGCCGTTACCAGATCGTTGGTGGGGTAGTAGTAGTTAATATCTTCGTTATCGGGCTCTTTGATACCGTTGAAAACCGAAATCGGCCATAGCCACGAAGAAAACCAGGTATCGAGTACGTCTTCGTCCTGTCGGATATCCTCTTCGGTCAGGGCAAAAAGCTGGTACTCGAGCTGCGCTTTCCGGAGGGCTTCGCGCTTACTTTTGGCCACGATGATGGTACCGTCGTTGAGGTAGTAGGCTGGAATCCGGTGGCCCCACCAAAGCTGACGACTGATGTTCCAGTCGCGCACGTTTTCCATCCAGTGGCGGTAGGTATTCTTAAACTTCGGTGGAATCAGCTGAATGGTGTCGTTCATTACATTTTCCAGCGCCGGCTGGCTCATGCGTGCCATCTTTAAAAACCATTGCTCCGATAAGCGTGGCTCAATCACGGCGTTGGTTCGCTCCGAGTGACCCACGTTAGACTTATATTCTTCAACCTTCATCAGATTACCGGATTCTTCGAGCATCTTGACGATTTTCTTGCGGGCGATGAAGCGGTCTTTTCCCACCAGAATCTGCGCTTTTTCGTTCAGGGTTCCATCCTCAGCCAGCAGGTCAATGACGGGCAGATTATGCTTTTTGCCTAGTTCGTAGTCGTTGGTATCGTGGGCGGGGGTCACTTTCAGACAGCCCGTTCCGAACTCTATTTCTACGTACTCATCCGCAATAATCGGGATAGCCCGATTGATCAACGGAATCATCGCTTTTTTACCAATAAGATGCTGATAGCGCTCATCGGCGGGATTAACGCAAATGGCTACGTCGGCCATGATCGTTTCGGGGCGGGTCGTAGCGATGGTCACGCTGCCTTCCTCGCCTTCCAAATCGTAGCGCAGGTACACCAGTTTCTGGTTTACCTCCTTCATAATTACTTCCTCGTCGGATACCGTAGTTCGGGCCTGCGGGTCCCAGTTTACCATCCGGTGGCCGCGGTAAATATCGCCCTTGTTGTAAAGGTCAATGAATACATCAATGACCGAATCGTACAAATCAGGTTCCATCGTAAACCGGGTACGGTCCCAGTCGCAGGAAGCACCTAGTTTACGAAGTTGTTGTAAGATAATTCCGCCGTATTTATGCGTCCACTCCCAGCAGTATTCCAGAAACTCGTCCCGGCTCAAGTCCCGCTTGTTGATGCCACGCTCTTTAAGCATAGCTACTACCTTCGCTTCGGTGGCAATGGAGGCGTGGTCGGTTCCGGGTACCCAGCAGGCTTCTTTACCTTCCATGCGGGCCTTCCGCACCAGAATATCCTGAATGGTATTGTTGAGCATGTGGCCCATGTGCAGTACACCCGTTACGTTAGGGGGCGGAATCACGATGGTATAGGGCTCTTTCGTGGGGTCGGGCTTTGAGTTAAAGTAGCGGTTGTCGATCCAGTACTGGTACCACTTTTCTTCTATTTCCTGCGGTGAGTAGGTTTTCGAGATCATATAGCTTGCTAAATCCTGATAATATTGAAACGAAGCTCTTTCGCGGGGCGCAGAGCTTCGTTTGAAGGCGCAAAGATAAGGAAAAGGATAACGCTATGGGGAAGTTTATGGGGGGAAGTTGAGGCGGTTACCCACGAAACTTCAAGTGGCATTATCCGGGTATATGTACTACTTCCCCTGACCTTGCAATTTTGATTCAGGCGTTAGGAATCAGGTAGCCTGATAAAAATGAGCCCTTATTGAAGACCTTTATTTCAGTAACTGAGGGTAAAGACAGGCTTATAAAGCCAAATTCACCAACGATAGCAAGGGTGTTATCACCGGTCATTTATTGTAGTAATCTCCCCAAAAACGTATATTTCCGGAATCATCACTAAAAACCCTTTTACATGAAAAAAGCATTGTTGTGGATCGTTGGATTGGTTGTAGTCCTGGCCGTTGGTTACGCGGTCGGTCCTGACGCACCCGAGGCTGACCTTGATCCAACCCTTCCCGTTGTTTCGCAAAATTTGACAGAACTTGAAGCCGATATTCAGCGTACGGAAGCTGCCATCCCGGACATGAAGCCCGATAACGAAGCCCGCATTATCTGGGCTGATACGGTCACCAAACAAAAAACTCTTTACAGTATCGTTTATATCCACGGTTTTGGGGCCACTTGGGCCGAGGGCGACCCGGTGCACCGCAATTTAGCCAAACGCTACGGGGCGAACCTCTACGTGGCCCGCCTGCACGACGCCGGTATTAGTGACCCCAACGCTTTTGATGACCTCACCCCAGAGAATTTCGTGGCCGGAGCGAAGCGCGCCCTCGCAATCGGGAAAGCGCTCGGCGATAGTGTGATTGTGATAGGTACTTCGGCCGGAGGTTTGTTGACGGTGTACCTGGCGTCCACGAATCCTGAAATTAAAGGTGTTGTGCTATACTCCCCCTGCATGGCGGTGTACAACGGTGCCCTCAAACTCACGACCGGCCCCTGGGGAGAACAGTTACTCCATTCTTTACTGGGAGAGCGCCGCGACGATATGAATTATACGCCCGACCGCGCGCAGTACTGGCTCACGAGCTACGACTCGGATGGACTCCTGACTTTGCAACAAACCATGGATGCCGTTTCTCAACCAGAAGTCTACGCCAAAATAAAAATGCCCTTGTTCTTGGGCTACTATTACAAAAACGAAGAAGAGCAGGATAAGGTAGTATCAGTAAAAGCTATGCAGGAAATGTTCCCGCTGCTGGGTACTCCCGCTGCCTTAAAAGTTGAGAATGCGTTTCCCGAAAGCGGCGACCACGTTATTGCTTCTCACTTTACCTCCAAGGACCTCAACGGGGTGCAGCAGGCTACCGAAGAGTTTTTCGAAAACGTATTGGGGCTAAAACCAGTAACGGTCCCAGTAGCACAGCAATAGGTACTATAAGTATATTAAAAGGATTTAGTTAGTGGTACTTTCGGCGCCAATGGGTAGCTTCAATCGGAGGAATAGTAGTTTTCCCTGACAAAAACCCTTTACTTTGTGGCTTACATAATTTTTCGTTTATCCGGCTATTAAAGTTCCAATCAGGGAATAAACGGGAAGTAGACTGCCTTATTTGGAGTTGTGTTTAACTATCGAAAATATTAGAAATATGTCTCACGGTTTACTGAAAGGAAAAAGAGGAATTATATCCGGAGCTTTGGACGAAAACTCCATCGCCTGGAAAGTTGCGCTGCTGGCAAAGGCGGAAGGTGCTACGTTTACGCTGACCAACGCCCCCATCGCCATGCGCATGGGGGCTATCAACAAACTGGCCGAAGTCTGCGAAGCAGAGATCATTCCGGCGGATGCTACTTCGGTAGAAGATCTGGAAAAACTGTACACGCAATCCATGGATATCCTGGGCGGCAAGGTAGACTTCGTGCTGCACTCCATCGGAATGAGTCCCAATATCCGTAAAGGCCGCGAGTACGGCGACCTCAACTACGACTGGTACATGAAGAGCATTGATGTATCGGCGTTGTCGTTCCACAAATTCCTGCAAGTAGCCGAGAAGCTCGACGCCATCAATGAGTGGGGGTCAGTGGTGGCGCTTTCGTACATTGCGGCTCAGCGTACCTATCCTTTCTACACGGATATGGCTGATGCTAAGGCGATGTTGGAAAGCATTGCTCGTAGCTACGGTTACCGGTACGGAAAAGCGAAGAAAGTACGTATCAATACCATTTCACAATCACCTACGCCTACCACGGCGGGTTCGGGTATCGGAGGATTTAATTCATTCTACGACTTTGCCGAAAAGATGAGCCCCCTCGGAAACGCCACGGCCGAAGATTGCGCCAATTACGTAGTTTCACTCTTCTCTGACTACACCCGCATGGTTACCATGCAGAATCTCTTCCACGACGGCGGGTACTCTACCACCGGTATTTCGGAAGAACTGATGGATATGTTGAAAAAGGAAGCTTAAATAGGATAGCGAATAACTGTCAGCTTTTAGCCGATAGCTTTATAGTACTTGACGGAGGGAGATAGAGAGCGTCTTCTGATTACTTCTTCCAAATATGATCTACCCTTTGATATCTACATAAAGCCCTGCCGTTTGGTGGGGCTTTATGTAGATATCAAAGGGTATTAGCCTCCTGGTTTTCCTTCAAATATAATTTGGCGGTGGCTGGATGTTTGCCGGGAATTTGTTGGTTATACTACCATAGCCCTTGGGATCAGAATAACTTCGGAGAGGCCAAACCTTTGTAGAATACAACAGGCAAGCATAACACCAGAACTTCGTAGATGCCCAATATTTGTTTTGAATGAAATGGAACTCGCGAAGGTCACGTTGCTCCAAAACAAATTGTATACGAACTGCGTAGACAATTGAGATAGAAGCAACTGCGGATGGAACTTGAAAACGTACCCATCTATTTGATGCTATGAATTGGCAAGAATGAAGAGTACATCGAACCCAAACAGTTCGAATAGTAAAATTCGCGAAGCTGACTACCTCACTGCCTTGCCGGGTGTAGGACAAGTTTGCATTTGGCATGAATTTACTAACTTGTGTGATGGAAACAACAGAAAAAGCCAAATTTGAGGCATTATACGGTAAATACCTGACTTGGAAGTCAAGCCAGTCAGACCAGACGAGCGGTTATGAGTACGAGCGCAGCTTCGCTTCTTTTTGTGAAGAGTTCAACAAGTCGCTTTTTGAGTTGTCTGTGGAGACAGAGACTGATGGGCAAAAAAAAAGTCATCACGCGTTACGGCGAACTAGAAGTGCCTCCGGGCCATTGTATGGCACCCGTCGGTAAGA
>Ga0209702_10004713_pt1 | contig 19471 bp, 17 predicted proteins | sample FRY01_FD_187210 | JGI IMG/M metagenome (GOLD analysis project Ga0209702, IMG submission 187210) | Freshwater microbial communities from Lake Fryxell liftoff mats and glacier meltwater in Antarctica - FRY-01 (SPAdes) (version 2) | ecosystem: Environmental > Aquatic > Freshwater > Ice > Glacier...
CCATGACAATCCAAGGGTTTTCCGATTCGTTGTTTCCTGCGCGAAGGATAATCATGTTCGATTTCAGAATGTTCCTTTCTGCAGAAGAACGCGTCTTGCATTTTGGATCGAACGGGTTGTTCGTCTCGGGCGGATTCGCGATCTGTCGGGAATTTGTGTGATTAAAGCTGGTCTAGTCCAAAATCCCTGAATCGCTGTAAAAAGGCGATAGTTAACAAAGCTTTTTCAGGGAGCGATTCAGGGATGAACGCAGAATATCAGCGGCTGGAAGCCGAAGCGAGTGAAGTTCAGAATCAAATCGATGAGCTTGTGAAATCCTGCGGGCAGATGCTGGCGGCGGATTTCCAGAAGTTTGAGGCCAAAATCACAGGGCTGCATCAACGGCTCGCCGGACTTCGGCAGGGAATGGGGCTGCTGAAACTGGCAGGATCCGCGAAAATGCAGGCAGAGGCGGCGAAGCTGGCAAAGTCTCAGCCGAAGACGTTTCATTCTCAGGGGACACGCCCCAAAACTGTGACACTGACGGGCGGTGTCAAGGTGACAATTCATATCACGTACTATCATCGATTCCAGGTGCCGGAAAAGGCAAAGAACAAGAAAGCCAATCGCGGCATGTATCCCATGCTGATCCTGCTTGGCATCGCGAATGGCTTCACGGCGGGCGTGCGGCAACGCATGATGAAATGCGCGGCGCTACTGGGATCGTATGAAGAGGCCGTGCAAATGCTGGAGGATGAAGGCCTCAAAATTTGCGTGAATACGCTTCGAAAAGTGACCGCTGGCATGGGAGAAATGCTGGCTCGGCTGACGAAGCTGGGATCTGTCAAAGTCTCAGGAGATGCGACTGGACGACGCATTGTTGTCACCACTGATGGTGGTCGAGTTCGATTGCGAGAGAAGCGTCGAGGCAAGACAGTGAAGGGTCACAAACGCTTTAAGCCTGCGTGGCGTGAACCGCGACTGTTCATGATTTATGCGACCGACGAACACGGGAAGCTGGACCCCACGTTTTCCCCGATCATTGATGGTTCGCTGGGATCGTGTGATCAACTATTCCGTATGCTGCTGTCGTATTTGAAGGCACTGAATGTGAAGGAGGCGTCGAAAGTTCTGTTCATCGCCGACGGGGCCAAATGGATCTGGAATCGAGTGCCGACATTGATCAAATCACTGGAGCTCACTCCTGAGCAGACACAGCAGCGGATCGACTACTGGCACGCGGTCGAATACCTCGGCAAGCTCATCGACAGTTCCTCATTGAAAGGCAAGCCGAAAACTCAGTGGCGGAAGACTCAGAAGAACCGCCTGTATCGCGGCGACATCGGCCTTGTGATCATTGCGATTGAGGAGCTGATCGGGGAAAATCCATCAGAAGATCAGACGACATGGTTGAACTATTTCGTGAATCATGGGTTGACTCACCGCCGGATGGATTATTCGTTGTCTGTGAGCAATCACTTGCCCATTGGCAGCGGTGCGATCGAAAGCGCGGTGCGGCGGGTCATCAACCTGCGTGTCAAAAGCAACGCTACCTATTGGCTTCGCGAAAACGCCGAAACCATCATTCGCTTCCGAGCCTGGATCAAAGCCGGTCGAGCCGAAGAGCTATTCCTGCAAACAACTTACGTCACGCCGGAACTGGCCATCTGATTCCCACAAACCGCGAATCCGCCCTTTCCTGCAGTGAACGCCGCGTCCAGATCAGAATTCCACCAAAGTGCAAGCGAACGTCCTCCATATGGCTTTGTCTGCTCGACGGCAGATTGCCATGGTTTCCAATCCCCGCCCAGGGAAATCTCCCAGAAGCAACGACCGTAATGAGGAAAATCTGCAGGCGAAACGCCCTGAAGGGCATCAGCGTAGCGACTTAGCAACGTACCCTTTATGACTTCTTCAACTGTGATTATATGGTCTGGGTTATGAAGCAAATCACTCTGCAAGATTACAGAAAGTTGCACCGTTCCCAGGCAGTGCATCTTCTCGTCGATCGTTCGACAAGGTAAAGCATTAATGCCGAATGACACCTCGTTCGGAGTCGGCTCACGGGAGACAATTACCGATAATGTTGCGACCGGTCCACGATCTGCAAATGCTTGCCACGCCTCTTCTCCCAACGTCGCCAGAACAAGAAACGAGGTTTCCGTTAAGCACCATTCACGAAGCTGCGAATAGCTTGTGAGAAACCACCAATTCTGTGGACTCACGACACTGATTGCGCAGTTCTTTTGGGAGAATTCGAAACACCTGAGTAGGAACGCCGTACCTAAATCTGCTTTGCCGCGATCGTAATATGTGTCGATATGCTCCTTTAATATTGTGTCGTGCTTGCCGCGGCCGAGATAAGGGACGTTGGTTAGGACTAGGTGATAGTGTGCGGCGAGTAACTCTGCCGCCTTCGCCAATCCCTGTGCCGCAACGCCAAGTTCATGCTGTTCCGGTGAAGTTGTCGGATCACTCCCGATAACGGCTTCAAGCGAGCGAAACAGCCGATCCATGTCTTCCTTCTTAAGTGTATGACTGCCCAGAAAGCGATTCGGATTGATTAGACTGCCGAGCGTCGAGGCGTTGCTGAACATGTCATAGAGCTGGCCGAAGTAGAACTTCAGGTTCGTCGTGCCGTCGGATTCGAGGGCCTTCATCCACTGTTCACGCGGCACGCCGACTGACAACCCCGTGCAGGCAATGTTCTTCATGGCGGGCAGTGGTCGCGGGCCGGTGAGTTTCCAAGCGGCGACGGCCACGTTGAACGCGGCGATTTGGGTGCAGCGGGGATCGAGTTCCAGGCCGAATAGGTTGTCCTGAATGACGGCATCGACGGCGGCGTCGACGCTCAATCCTTCCTCATGCATTCGCAACCGCACCAGCAGTTCGAATGCGGCGACCAGAAAATGCCCGGAACCGCAGCAGGGGTCGAGCACCTTCAGCTCGGCCGCTCGCTTTGGCCAGCCGTCGAAGGTTCCGCCCATCGGTCGCCATGGACCGGCTGGTTCAGCGTTGTTGTCGTCATCGGTAGAACCCGCGGCTAGCGCCGTCGGCTCACTTTCGGAAGTGCGAACAAATCGCAGGTACTCGAAGTCGTATCCACCGGCCTCGGTTAATCGCAGGGCTTCTCGAAGTTCGTTCTCACTCTTCGCCGACGCCGCGAGGTCGGGGCGTTGGGCCAGGACTTTCCCTGCATACCAGGCACCAAGTGTGTTGTGCAGAAGGAAGAGCACCATGTAGTGCTCGGTGAAAAGCTGCGTCACAGCGGACAGCGTTTCGCCGGTGATCTTGTCACCTGCCCGGTTGACGCGTTCTTTCTCGGCGCTCTGCCAAAACTGATACACCCAGCCGAGACTGTCGTCGGCAAGAAAAGTCTCTCGGGGCAGTTCGTCCAGCAGTCCATCCAATTGCAACCGGATTTCACGCGGCAACTGGACCTTCAGTAACGGATCATCCGGTCTGAAAATGGCTGGCAAGGATTGCTGAGCGTATTGTCCGGCCAGTGTCCAGCGATCGATGCCTTCATCGCGAGCCAGTTCTTCGACGTCTTCCAAACTGACGGCGACCTGGGATTCCGGTTCCACCAGCAGGCTGTTTTCAGCAAGGAAGCGAGCAAAGATCATGCGGTGCCAATGCTCGTAGGCACACTCCTGCACCAGCCGACCGATGGCCTGAACACCCGATTGAGAATTGCGACGATCACCAATCTGCCGCGCATGTGCCCGCAAGTGATTCCGCAACGCGATGTCGGCTTCACTCGTAACGTGTGAACCGCGTTTGCCTTCGTGAACCGTCAACGCTTCGATCGCTTCACGCGAACCCTGTTCGGCGATTTTACGCGCCTGGATAATGTTCCGCTCCAGCTCGCGGCGCAGGTTGCTTGGTAGTGGTGCCATCGCCGTTCTCCTACTGAATCACAATCGGGCCGTCTTTGAGTTTGCCAAGCAGGTGCGTCTCCTGATTCTTCAGCCAGCCCTTGATGTCGTCTTCCGACTTCAGCGTGCCGCTCGACAAGCGAACGGACTGCACTTTCGGTTCCAGCAAGCGTGCGGCGGTCGCGATCGCATCTGAAAACCGACCGCCCAACGCATCGGTCTTGTCTTTCCAGGAACTGAGCGGCGTTCGATCGAGTGTCTTCACCAACTCGTCGTCCGTGCCGACTGAGATTTCCGAAGGAGCGGCCAGACTATACTGCTGCGAGACGGTTTGTTTTTGAGTGTCATCGAGCTTCTGCCACGGATCGGCCGCTTCGAGTCGAGCCGTTTCCGACTCGTATCGCTGCTGATGCTGCTGATGAGTGGCCAATACCGACGTTCGCAGGGCACCCGCTGTTTTCTTCAGCAACGGGGCGACGTGATCGGTCCCATCAAGCAGCAATCGGTTGTCGATGATGCCGGTGCGGGCCGATTCGATGTCCGCAAAGCCATCCATGCCCTGGCCATGCTTCAACAGGCGTTCCAGCCGCTGCCAGACGGGCAACCGTTTTTCTGCCAACTCCGCTTCTTCTCGCCATGACTTGGCTTGTGTCTTGAGAGAGTCGTGTTGCTTCAGGATTTCCAACAGCCGTTCGTTGCCGGCGAGACTACGGATATCCTGAACGTGGGTTGCCTTCGGGCATTCCGGTAACGGTGCCGCTCCTCCAGCACCGCTGGCCAGCCGAGTCATCTGTTCCAGAAATTCCGTGGACCTCACCGAAAGGTCGTCGCTCGTCTTGGCTGTGATGCCGGCTTCCTGAAACAGGCCACGCAGCTTGATCTTGTCCTTTGCCGTCAGTGTGATGGTTTCGACGCGGAAACGTGTTTTCGAGATCTTATCGTGGCCGAGTTGACCGACTGCCAATGGCCCGGCACTGGCATGAGTGGCCGTCAAATGCCCGGTCGCATGCAGGGCAATCAATGCTCCGTCGATTGTGTCCTGCGGCCAACCGTAGGGACTGTCTTCAAACGTCTGCCGGATCGTGCGTCCTTCCATTTCCGATCCGATCACCCGCCTGAGTTCACGGCAAACCGGATGCAGTTCGGTTGGCCCGGTCCAATCGACAGCTTCCAACGGCGAGTCGGAGCCGCTTTGTGCTCGGCTCTTGGCGACGGGCCAGTTTTTGTGGTCGGCGTCTTTGAAATTTGGGAAGAGCCGGTCGAGAGCCGCATCGGCTCCGCATCGCACCTTGTCCGCAAAGGCAAGCTCGAACTGTTCCGTGCCGCCGCCTTTGTAGACCTTGGCGGCATCCACGACATTCCGGATGAGTTCGTCCCGGACTCGCTCGGATTCCGTTTGACGGCTCTGCATGGCATTGCGAGCTTCTTCACCAGCAGCCGTGCTGGGAACGCCTTTGAAGTCAATCGTGCCTCGGGCCGCTTCCGCTCGAATGATCTGCTTCTTGAGGTCGTCAGCACTGGCCCGATCGATGAAGACGAACACGATGGGACTGTCGGTTCCAGCCGCCCGTGCCGAGTCGATGACCGCTTTCTGGCTGCTATTCCATCCATCACGAATCCAGACCGGAATATCGTGCCCAGCGCTAGCTGGCTGGTCTTCGCCAAAATGAATTGCCAGCTTGCGCGGCACCTTGCTTTCACCATGTTGAAGCTTGATACCTTTGACGGCGGTGTGGGCCGCGTCACGGATTAGGGCATCCCGCTTGTGATGAATCTCCTGATCCTGGTTCGTATACCGGGTGACGCGGTTACGGAACTCCTTGTCCCACTCGGCATACTCCTTCGTCTGCAGGTTGTATTCGTCATGGTCTTTGAGCAGGATTCCCTTTTCTTCGAGATCACCCAGGACGCGCGGGATTTCTTTGCGAAGGACGACACCATCAGTATCCAGATCGCTGACCATCAAGTCGGCCAGCATGTCCGGCGTGGCGCGGATGCCTTTGTCCGCACCGGCTTCGCGTGGTAGTTTGCGGATCAGAAAGATCAGACCGCAGAGTCGGCGGGAAAGGCGTCCGTCATCGCTCCCGTCGTCCAGCCTGCGGATGGTTTCGTCGAGTTCTTTGAGCAGAACTCCCTGCTGCAACAGGCCTGGCTGCAATTGTTCGAAGATGTAGTCGGCCGGTACAACGGTTCGCAGTGGCGATGGAGCCAGTTCACGCAACGCATCGTGAATGATGCGTAACTGAGTTCGCAGCATCCCACTGGTGCCTGCCGGATCGACCGCACGAAAACACTCCTCCCAGAACCGACGGCGTACGGGAAGAATCGGGTAATCTTCCACGATAAATGCTTCGTCTTCCGATCGTGACGAAAGTTGAGTACCCTTCAGTTGGCGTTTGATTTCCCCGTCATGCGTGCTCAGTTCTTGCCGGATCGCGGCGACGTGCTCTGGTTTTTTTGCAAGCAAAACACGACGTGTCACAGTCTCGACGTCGGCATCTGACAATTCGACGGGAATGGTGAAGCGATCGCGAAGCCATCCAAAGACCGGTGTCTGAGCTCCCAATGCGTTTTGCCCCGCTCCTACCAACATGAGGCGACAGTCAAGTTGCTTGCAGAGCGATTCGGCAACCTCCACAACTTCTTTGGTCCGGTCCTGATCGTCACTGATAAAAAACTGAACTTCGTCAAGTACAAGCATTGTGCATCGCAACTCGCCATCGCTGGTCAAAATTTCCCTGACCATTTCAACAAAAGACGTGGTATCGATATCGCTTGGCTGCTTAAACTCCTGCCTGACTGTTTCACGGGCCGTCTTCCGGTCTCCGTAACCGGAATCGACTCCTATGAGAGCGTCGTGGAGTACAGGACTGACATACAGGTTGTTGAGTTCTTTGAAGAAATCCTTTCCTGCCGCCTCAACCGCAGACTTAACGGAATCAAAGAATCCATTCTTCTTAAGATAAAGACAGAAACGCGCCTGCGCATACGTTGGGGGCAGTCCCACAGAACGCAGCAAAATACCAAGTACCGTCAGCCTCGCGCTGCCGCTGCCACCAGAGGGCAATGTGCCCGAAGCGGCATGAAGGCCACCAAAGCGTCGAGCCTGGGTATCCAATTCCCGCAGGGCATCCTGAATGTCATTCGGCAGCTCTGGAACCAGAGTCCGTGCGCTGTCACCATGTCCCGGAAATTCGGTGTTCGCCCAAAGATGGCACAGCATCTTGAGCAGGTGCGACTTTCCGCTGCCATAAAAACCACTGACCCACGCCGCAGGCTGACTGGTTCCTCCGATGTGCGCGAGGAAAGACTCCAGGATCCGCCGCATACCATCGGCGTATTGACCTTCGCAAACGAAGTTCGCGAGTTCTTCTCGCAGGGTCTGCATTTCCTTTTCGGTCATGCCATCGACGATACGAGCCTGCCCGTTATTCATCAGGCGAGTTGTCGACGGGTCGCGAACGAATAAATCGCGGTTGAGCAAATGTGACATCAGCGGTTTTCTCCGTCGTGCAGGGTGATTGGAACTGCCAGGTAGTTCCAGTCGTTCCGGGCATCGAGCAGTCGATAGTTATTCTGTTCGTAGCCGCCAGGGAAGAATAATACGAGTCGACCGCGAATATCGCCTTCCACGTGCTTGATCACTTCCGACATACGAGTAAATCCGTACAGAGAAGCTGCGCCGAACACGCCGACCACCGTTTCTTCATCCACATCATCTCCGAGCAAAACGTCCCGCAGTTGATTGGCTACAAACTCAACATATTCGTTTTGCAGTTTCAGTGAGATGTCATCGGGCGACTCAAAATAGGCATCGCGATATTCATCCCGGGCCATCCAAAGTGGAAAGGATTCGGTCAAATCGACTTCAAGCCACCTGTGCCCGGCGTCACGTGTCCGCATCTCGAACTCGCGTCGTTTGGCACGAAGCTTACGCTCGTCGGTCTTGTCATAAACAACGAAGATCGCCTTTTGAGCCCCGGCGAGATTGCGCTGCCAGGGTGCTGAAATATGGCTTTCATACCTGTCCGCGAGGTCTTCAATGCGTCCCATGGCTGTTCCTTATTTCCTCACGTGTCAGCAGGCTTGAGAAACCAATTTCAACAACGTCCCCGGCCTGCTTCAGGTCTAGGATTCCAAAACGCTTTGCATCCTTGGCAAGCTGGATCAACTCCCCCGGCGTCACATCCAGGCATTTCGTCCACAATGTGCGAAACAATTGATTGCCGCGGACACCTTCCAGGTATCCGAGTATCAAAGCGAACGCAGCGACAATCGGTGTCGGTGTGATACGTTGTCGGATCTTGCGAACTCTGCCGCGCAGGTGCCCCGACTGTAACCACGATGACGAGACGTTCCTCGCAATCTTGTCGAGAGTGTCGTCATTCCAGCGGTCGCCTCCTGCAGTCTGGAGAGCCTGCGTCAATTCCTGACGCGACAGTTCTTCACCTGCCTTCAGCGACAAAACAACGGGGGCTGACACACGAAGCAGCGGGTCACGAGCCAAAGCGCAAAGCAAGGCGAGGACTGGTCGTCCGTCTGAATCAAGGAACCAAAGACGGCGCAAGATTCGAAAAATCACAATCGCTGAATCCAAGGCATACAGTTCCCTCAGTCGTTGAATCGTGTTCCGTCGCGTGGCGGCAGTCTTCTTGTCGGTTACGTTGCCTTCGACCGTAGCAAACGAATAGTCATCAGCAGTCCCAGACGCCGACACCGACTCCAGCAGCATCACGAGTTCATCCAGCATCATAGTCCGAGTCGTGTGCGTCCCCTTCGGTCCGTAGCGATACCCAAACCGCTGGGCGGTCTCGATCTCAGGCACGGTTTGGACTTTGTTTTCTACCATGGTCCCCGAGTGTATCGAATCGACGGCAAACTTGCCGTCGAGCGAATCAAATTATTTTTTAGTTCTCCGTAATTTGGCGTAAGTGATTTTGATAAAACGACTTGTGACTCTGTGCGATTATTCTGGGGCCTTCGTGCAGAAAAATTCCCTTCCGTCAGGTTGGCGACGAAAGGGAAAGCAAGCGGCCAAGTACAAAGAGGACATTTCCCGTGGTCCAATTCCGTTTCAAGTATAGGCCATATCTCTGCGCGCCAGTCATTGCGGTCGTCCTGCCCGTTCAATGTTGCGAGGATCAGTTGCAGAACGGTCGTAGTCAAACCATCCCAAAGTGATGGACTCAAGCCGAATCCATCGCGGCTCCGCCGACTCAATCGCAACGCTGCCGATTCGTCCCGCCGCTCGTTGGTTCGCCCCGGCTAAACCACGTCAGCGAGCAAGGCGTCGAAGTTGAACACGAGTGACGTGTCGATGCCGAGGCGATGGGTGCGGCCGTTGAAGCCGCGTACCGGCTATCGAGGCTTGTTCGGCTTCTTCGTGGTTTCAGAAATTGTCTGCACAACTTGCTGCTGAGTTGCATCTTGCACAAACCCGAACTGAAACAATTTTTGACGGCCAGCGCCGTTAGGGTTGTTATCCAGAAAGCTCTGCAACTCTCGCGTTGCTGATCGTTGCTGCTTATTGATATTCTCGTCCTTTTGTTCAAACACGAGAAGTGCATGATCTGTACTCATCGTGTGGATATGATCGTATCTCACTTCGAAAAGCAGACCATTCCCGTTCTCGTCAACTTCCACAGGAACTCTGGCTGGTAGCATCTCGCGGACAAGTCGGTTCTGTTTGTCGCGGACACGAAACTTCTTGACAGCTTCGCTTGCTGTCTTGATCAGCATCCGCATCGGATCCACCTCTGGCAGATCGACCAATTTTTCCTGCACCGCCCATTTTGTGAATCTGCGGACACTGAATGGTCCTGGGTGTAATTCCTGATACCGCTCGCAGCATATGTGCCAATGTTCCACAGGTGTATTAGCCAAACTTTGTGTTGACATGATCTGACAACTCCACTTCAACTTTCTCTAGGTGTTCTCGTACAGTTTGGAGCAATCGAAAGACATTTTCTGTTTTAGATTGATCCCAGTCATTGTGTTCCATCATTTCTTGCACAGATCCGTAGTCTGAATTTATTCGGGTTAAACAGCCGCTCATTCCCTGCAGCCACGTTAACAGCATCGCTGAAGCGGGGTGTGCTTTCATTCCCATTCATACCTAGTCTTTAGGTCAAAGTATTGGTCGCGACCAAGAATTTCATCTTTCTGGAGCCGACCAACCACTATGCCTGGCGACACACCAATAGACTCCGCGAACAGACGAATATCGCTCTTGGTTCTTAGCCGAGGAAGTTGATTATCGTAACACGTTGGAATCAGAGTTTCGCGTGCAAACTTATTTGCTTCTCGCTCCTCTGGAGAGTCGTCACTCATGCGATCATCAACAAAAACCTGCTTCTTGCCGTGCAACAGAATATGAGCCAATTCGTGAAACAAAGAAAACCAAAACTGGTCATCGGTCTTGTACTTCAGACTGAGCATAATCACCGCTTTGTCCTTCGATAGCCATTTGGCCACTCCACTGACGCTTGCCCTTGGTATTTCCTTGATCAAAACCAGCGCGACACCACATCGCGAGCACAAGTCAACCGCTCGTCCAATAGCCTCGTGCGCCGGAAGAGTCGTTAGTGCTCGAATCTCTTGAGCTGCGGCCTTGAGTGCTTTCTCATCAAATGGATCGCACTCGATATTTGCAGCAGCAATCTCACCCATGCGCACCCATGTCGCCACAAAGCCGGGGTAATTGCTATGCGCCTTGCTACCTCGAAACTGAAGTTGTGGTTTAAGCCAGATCTCGTTCCATGCTGCAACACTCGTAACGCCGAAGAATTTCAACACCTGATGTACCAGTTGTCCCTTGTCTTTCGTTTCTTCAACGTACTCACGCTCAATCAATTGCCGAATCGAGATTGATTGCAGCCAATCGGCCAATTCAGACAGCTTCGACTGTTCTTCCCGTAGCAACAAAGCCGAACGGTATCGAGTTTCGCGAGCATTCCAAAAACTGGCCGGGACGCCGGTTGCCATTTCAAGTTTCGCAGCGGTTTCGATTGTGATCGGGGCCGCGCCAGTAGAAATCTGACTGACAGTTTTTTCGCTCAAGTCAGTTCTTGCGGCTAGTTCCGACTGCGACATACCGCGATCATCAAGCATCTCTTTCAGTGTGACGCCAGGACACAAAGCATAGTCAGGATGAAATGGCCGCACAGTCATTTGTGTCTCCACGTTTTGTCAGTTGTGGTAGTTTCCGATTGCAACAATGATGATTCTTGTGACTCGATCCCAAATGAGTGTACCACTCTCGTTTCTTGGTTCCGGATCATGGTTCGGGCGAAACACCAATCGATTTGGCTGAACCAAATCGACTGCCAGGTGCCCCGCAAGGTCAGATCTCAGCTCGTGGCATCTACCTGGAAGCAATCGCATCAACTCAAGTGAGTCTGCTGATTCCAAGTCAAGCATTCGAGCCATGATCTTTTCTGCCATATGGTGACCATACTCTCCACGAATTTTCTTCTCGGAGTTTATCGTCTTCTGCAGCTTCGTGCTCACGAATGTCACATCCATCTTCGGTCTCGCCTCCGAAAACACTTTACCCGAATGGTAAAGTATTCTCAACCCTTCTATGGAAAACGTATGGAAGAATCAGGTAAAGATTATTTGCGAGGCGATTGTGCTCAAGCATAATGGTCAGAATGAACAAGCTGCCCCACGAAAAACGCTGTGAAGTTGACGAATGCGTTCTCAAAGAAAGTCGAGAATCACGCTCATGCGATCGCGTTGCATTTTATGCACTACAACTTCGCTCGGATTCATCAGACACTGAAAGCAACCCCAGCGATGAGGGCCGGGGTTGCTGATCACAAGTGGTCGATCGAAGAAATTGTTGATCTTTTGGAAGTTCCTGAAACAATTTCAAACTGACCAACTGCCAAAGTGTTCTCTTTGCGTGTTTGTTTTTTACGAAAACTCTATTTCAACGACTACTGCATCATCCCTTTCGGATATTTTGAAACCGACCTGGGGCGCGCATGCGGTCGGGTAGCCTTGGCTAGCTCACCGGTTGGCAAATCAGCATCAGGACAGGACGTGACCAAACCTGACTCGAATTGACGAGCGGGGTCTTGGGAATTGCTTTGGCGAAGCGATTGGATAGACTGCTGGGCGATCCGAGTGGGACATGGCACGAGAGACTGTCCCGCAGAGTGGAAGAATGTGCCGAAGGGATGAACCATGCCAGACGACAATTGTTTTGGTCGGACTACTACCGGCGGACCAAATCCGCAGCGTCCGAAGATTGGTGGCTGTCTCACCGTCTTTTATTGTTGGTGGATGGCTCGAATCGCGATGACTTGGTTCATCCTGATTGGGAGCATCAACGGATGGTTCGGAAGGGCGGCTGAAGAGAATGAACTTGCGTTTCCAGGATTCCGTGTTCTAGCAATTACCGTGACAATTGCTGTATTCGCGCTGCAACTGCACGCCATTTTCGTCTACCGATGGATTCGGATGTACGTCCGCAAAGGACCGAACGCGGTGATTGGTAACCTGATTGGGTGCCTGATCTCGGCTTTTCTACTGAGCCTCTGGGCGTCAGCGGTCTTGGACAAACCGCTTGCGGACATCCTGCTGACTTATTGGCCAACATTTATTACGGCCTTGATTTGGATTCCCTACTTCTTGTTTTCCAAGCGAGTTAAGCTGACGTTCGGCCCAATCTCTCTTGCTGCGACAAACGTGGAATTGCCGGTGGATCTTGCTGGGGCAGTTCAAAGTCCTGCAACAGCGAAATCCCGTCACGTCACGAATCAGCGCGAAGATGAAATCTACCTTCTGACTGATACCGATTCACGCAGGCCAACCGCCCCCAATGTACTATCGAACATCGTCAAGGCCGACCCACTGGACTTGGTGACGGCTGCGGAGTTGCACGACGAAGTTTGCAAGAATAAGGAGACGACGCTTTCGTCGGCATCGAAAGCCCCCACTCAGCGGAGGCGAATCTGGCTCCAACGGCTTTTGGTCGCCTGTCTTTTGCTGGTCGCGACAGGTGTCTTAATTTGCGAGCGTGGAATGAACGGGACCGAGCGGAATGATTCATTCACTGATGCTCGCCTGCGTCGTCAGCAAGCACTTGACACGCACCTGAGTGGCTATGCTGACGACCCTATCTCACAGGCCATAGAGTCTGCCCGTTTTCAATTGAAGGAACAGGATGACGCCAAGGCCAAGCGGCAGAAGGAACAGGACGAGCAGACGCTGACATCGAAGCGTATCCCCTCATCGCCTGTCCGGGACTCTATTGCCGTTGCTGACGAACCAGCATCCGACGCATGGGGCAGCGGGATTAAGCTAGTGTTCTATGACGAGGGATCGAAGCCGACCGGATCGTCCCCGCCGGCAACACCGCGCACCTCAGTTGCACAACCGCGAACCGAGCCAAGTGCGACGCCACAAATTGACGACGCTCCGCCACGTACACCGGAAGAGTTGTTCGCTAGAACGAGTTCGTCAGTCGTTCGGATCAACGTCCGCGATGCAAAGTCCGAGTTGATTGGCGTTGGGTCGGGCTTTTTCGTCCGAGACGATTCAACGATCGTCACGAACTTCCATGTGATCGAGGGTGCGCACTCCGCCGAAGTCGTGCTGCAAGACGGCACTCAGTTTGTGGTCTCGGAAGCGGAGTCATTTGACGAGAAATCCGATGTTGCGATTCTGCATGTGGTTCACGACAAGACGAAAAAGATTCGCCCTCTGACTTTTGCTTTGGAACTGCCGGCTGTGGCGAGCAAGGCTTACGTGATTGGTGCTCCAGCAGGGTTGGACAATTCATTTAGCGAAGGTTCTGTCAGCGGCCATCGCGAAATCAGCGATCGCACATGGATTCAGACGACCGCGCCAATCAGCCCCGGCTCCAGCGGCAGTCCCGTGTTCAACGAAAGGGGTTTGGTCATCGGCATGGCTACGATGTCGCGCGTCGTTGGGCAGAATCTAAATTTTGCACTCGCTTCTCGACATATCCGGGAGTTGCTCCATAACGGAGCAGAAAGATTGCCGATAAAGTTGACGGAGCTTCCTTCTCGAAAGCAGCCCCCCAAACCGGCGGTCGTCGATCTTCCCCCAGGAGCCGAGAGCGATATCTTCAAGATAATTAGAGGTGAAACACTGGAAGCGATGTACTTGTCGGGTGACGACAAAAAACGTGCAATGCGCGACATCCTCCGGCGTCTTGAGTCCGTTCCAGACGAGGAAAAGCAGAAAGTCAGATACTGGACAACGCTGTCATTCATTCATTTCTCAAATGATCGACCTCAATTGCAATTGGATGCCGCAGAAACCGCAGTGAGGATTGACGCCAAAGATAAGCGTGGCTGGCAAGAGTTAGATTTCGCTCTGCAAACATCCATGCCTCGCAATTGGAAAAGGCTGCTTGCGGTCAGGCAGCAAATCATTCAGCTTGAAGCGGACGATGCAAAAGCTAGGCATTTCGCATCGTTAGGCGAGGCATTCAGGGAGTTAGGACGTTATGACGAAGCCGTGGCCGCTTATGATAATGCACTCGTGCGTGATCCAGAGTATTCGGACGCCTACAACGGTCTCGGGCAAGTTCAGCAGCAACGAAAACGATTCCGGGACGCTGAATGGTGCTACAAAAAGGCCATCGAATTTGCGTCGAGCGATTTCGACTCATGCAGCAATTACCTTGGGCTTGCCGAGTGCTATAAGCAAATGCGGGATTTTCGAGAGGCAATTCGAGCCTATGAAAAGGCTTTGGAACTTTGGCCTACAGGTCATTTAGAAGACCTTGAGGAAAGAATTCGGAAGGATCTCCCGCAACTACGGCGTCAAGCGAGTGAATGAGTGGCTCGCGACCGAATGGTTGAGCCGATGCTGGCCTTCCCCGCCGTGCGTACGAAGGCGAGCTCACGGGCCGAGTCAAGGTAGTGCTTCCAATCAAACGGCATCGTGCAACCGTTGGGGTCTGAAGTCGGTGGTCACGAGGAGATCGCCGGAGCACTGTGACAACTCGTTCGCGAACTCTTCGCTGAGCCGGTGCAGCTTGTCCATGATGTCGGACTCGTACTGCTCCTGCCTGACTTCGAGCGTGAGATATCGGTGATCAATCTCCGGGTCGCGGTAGGGTTCCAAGGCAAGTTCCGCGTCCGGCCCGAACGCGTCACGCATTTGCATGGCCATGCCCTTAAACGACTGGATTTGTATGAAATTGTTGGGCCGTCGCAATCTGACGCCTGCAGATGCCAGCGAACTGCGCGGACGGATGTACAACGCAAGGAAAAAAGCAGAACATAATTGAGGGAAGGGGAGTACTCGAAGTGGGGATCAAAATGAACCCCACTTCAAAACCGCCGATATTATCGCCAAAGAAACCGGTGTATCCACTGCCACAATCAAACGCGATGGCCAATACGCCGAGGCGGTTGGCAAGGTGGCTGCGGTTGTGCCTGACATCTTGGTGAATGTGAGCGCCCAGCCGTAATCCGACAACGGGGGACCCGACCATCTGAGAGTGCTCGCCATCCCCTGTGTTCGCACGAGTGCCAGCCATCGTAGAACGGTCACGACTGAGCCACAAGCGATGCGCCCCGGATTGACGGCGAGCCACTCCGATTGCCTGCCGATGAAACTGTTGCTGTCAGCGAATGAGACTTCACCTTGATTAAATCGCGACATCGATCAGAATCCCCGCACGGGTTGTCACGTTCGCCGGCCAGCGCGGCATGACCGAAGCGGTCGGGAGTTGAGGTAGTCCATCCCTTGCGACTACTCCTCCCCGCCGGCCCTTCGCAGGGGAATTCTGATGTCTACTAAAGACGTTCGTCGGGACTTTGAACACAACGGAGCAAGCATGCCTTGCCTTATTGAGATCCTTGAGAGGTTTGGCTGGCGCGTGTTCCACAATCGCCGTCGTCTCTCACGATTGACGAAACAGATTCAAATAGCAGTCGAGAAAAGCCAACCAACGACCACGCTCGAATCTAAGGAGGAAGAGTTGTCGGCTGAACTTGCTCGATATGGGGGCTTGTTGAATGATTGCGCGGAATGGATACGCGTCAGAACGGGAATTCCAACTAGCAAGCTCGTCGAAGTTGCCACGTCAACCGCTTTCACAGACGGCGAAGACCGGGACCACATTTACGCAGAACTGCGAAAGTTGGACGAGCGTGGCGTGACTGCGGAGCTGTGGAAAGCTCTGTTGTCGCAGGACCAGGATGCTCTCGTGTCCGTCAAACTGTGGTCGTCATCCGAAACAAGTCTACCTGCGACCGAAACGGATGGGCAAGCTGAAAAGGCGGATCCGGATAATGTCACGAAGTTGATTGAAGGAATCGTATCGGCACTTAAGAACACCGTTGTCAACGGGGAGGAAGGGACGTCGACTTCGGGAAGGAAAAAAATCAAAAAATGCGAACAACTGGCTTACTCAGCATTTCAATACGCCGAATCGCTTAAAGAACAGGAACTTGAGGATCGTGCGGCGTGGGATTATCTCAAGGAACACGGCATCTCCAAAGTTCGCGACGACCTACAAAATTTGCAGTCATACGAGTTGCCGTCTCTTGAGACCTTCACGACTCACTTGTCCCGTGCCCGCCGTGCCTTGGGCGTGTTGAAGTACGAGAAGGGCAAGCGACCTAGAAGCAAGTGCGTCGCCAAGCGGTCGGAAATCGATTGATGTCGGGGCAACTTCCACCGGTCAGATTCACGTCAATCTGATCCAATCTGATTTTTAGAAAAATCAGATTGCATGACGCCGCTTGTGCTAAGTCGTTCACTGACGGCACGTTCTGGCACTTTTCTGCCGACGCCGACTGATTCCGAATCGGTCAGATTCTTGGTTTGTAGCTGTCGCAAAGATTCGTCGAGCAGTTCGGCGAACGTGGCGACCGCGATCACTTGAGGGTCTGACCAATGCCTGTATCACCTTCCGCTTCGCCAGAGGCCGCGCTATTAGATGTGAAGGCCGTCGCGAAATTACTCGAATGCTCAACTCGCAGCGTCAGACGCCTCGCCGATGCCGGACGCATGCCTGCCCCTTTGAAAATCGGTGCCTTGCTCCGCTTTCGTCGTGCCGACGTTGAGGCGTGGATCGCCAACGGCTGCAAGCCGATCCGCGCTGCTGGTAAGCGGGGCGTGTGATGACCAACAACGGCAACGGTCACATCAACATCGAGGACGTGAACGTGAAGAGCCCCCCGCGACAACAACGCGGGACAAGCTCCAGTGAATCACGCTGAGATCACAGTAAACGAAGACAACGCGGCGGAAGTCCGTCGCGACACAACCAGCAAGTTTTATGGAGTATTTCAAATGAGCAAAAAATACGTTCCCGGTCACGTCATTGATGAATGCAATGATCTTCGACGCAAGGGCAAGACGATTGAATTTCTCGCAGGCAGGATCGGTGGCATTGAGGCTGCTGAACTGGCCGAACTGCTAGGCGAGTCTGTCCGACCGGTTCAGACGCAGTCAACTGAGGTTGATTTGTGGGCCGTCGATCGGGCGAATGCGATCCTCTAAAAAGGTGAAGCCCTGACGCTGCAAGACGCCAGGGCTTCAAGATTCTTCGACCCGTCTTTGGTGGACGGCGATTCATTCTCCGAACTCGAAAGGTTCAACTATGTCCGGAAAATTCAGTGGTATTGTAAACGGCAACGGCGGAAATCTCGACGGTTTTTTTGATGGATGGGATGAGATTCAGCAAGCCGACAATTTTGGAACGCCGTTACCAGCGGGTAAATATGTTTGCGTTTGGCGAAAGGGCGAACTCGCCGCAAGCAAGAAAGGAACACCGTCCTACAAACTGACGTTTGAAGTTGAGGACGGCGAACACAAGGGCCGAAAGGTTTGGCACGACATCTGGTTGACACCCGCAGCCCGAACAATCGCGAAGCGGGAATTTGTCAAGCTGGGAATCACCGATCCCGGAACACAGTTGAGTCAACCAATTCCGAAATGGCTTCGCGTTGATGTTTGGGTGGCGTTGCAGGCCGACGATTCCGGGACTGAACGGAATTCCGTAACGCGGTTCGAAGTTGTCGAAAAGTTCGAACCTGAAGCCGATCCGTTCGCGCCGAAGGCGGAACAGGCAACACCGGACGTTGATTCATTCGTTCCAGAGACGGAGGATGGACGATGAACGCGACAGACTTCCGCTTCGGGTTTAGGGTGTTGGGGCGTGAAGCCGAACGCAAACCGACAGACTGGAATTCAGCATTCACCGCCCACACCGAAGCGGATCCCCGTTCCGCTTCGGGTGGTGAATGTTACTTGTCTCATTTCCAGTTTCCGGATGAGTTCCTGAAACACCTTGAGACGACTGGCAGCACAGCGGGGTACGCAGGGCCAACGTGGGCCGACTGGCTTGCGTTCGACATCGATGTTGAGGGCGACATTCTGGAAGCCTTGACGCAAGCCATACGCCTTGCAGCGTGGCTGATTGCTCGGTTCAATCTGAAACCTGGCGATCTGATGATTTTCTACAGTGGCAGCAAGGGCTTTCACATCCTGATTCCAAGTTCACTCTGGAACGGAAAGCCGTCACTTCACTTTCACGAATACTCCAGACGATTCGCTGAGACGTTGGCAATCAACGCGGAAGTAAAAATCGATTCGGCGGTTTATGCGAGGGTGAACCTGCTGAGGGCTCCAAACAGCCGACATCGCAAAACAAATCGGTTCAAGGTTCAATTGACGTTCGACGAACTGCAAACCCTGAAGCCCGAAGCAATTTTCGAGATTGCCGCGAGCCCCCGCAAAGGCTGGATCCCAAAACCAACGGCGGCGAACCCTGAAGCCGTTGAATGCTGGGCGGAAGTTTCAAAGATTGTGGATCAGGATCACGAAGAAACAGCCCAGCGACGATCAGCAAAAGCATCGGCCGGCCGACAGTTGCCCCTCGGCGTTTCAAAACTGAACCTCACAACGGCGGCTGTTCTGGTTGATGGTTTTTCCGTGGGTGATCGGCATCGTGAGTTGTTTTCAGCGGCGGCAAACATGGGCGAATTCGGTTCGGTGGAAGAATTGGCGTTTGCACTGTTGACGCCAATCGGGCTGAATTCAGGTTTGAGCCCTTCGGAAGTTCAACGGCAGATTGCCTGCGGACTGAAACACGGGGGCCGAACATGAAAAGCGAACACTTACTTCGAGCGGATCGACTGTTTGTTGATTGGAAGGAAATGCTACTCGGCGGCGAACTTCCCGTTCGTTGGCCATTGGCGGACGAAATGAGCCCTCTTTCCGCAATCGTTGCGGAACCCGGGCGCGTGAACCTTGTCGGCGGGGCTCCCGGAAGTGGCAAAACGGCACTCACTCAGCAGTTGGTTGTAGATGGCTTGCGGCTGACGGACGGGCTGAAAGTTCTCATTGCAAACGTCGAAATGGCTCCGGACGTTTTGCTGAATCGGCAGCTGTCCCGACTGAGCGGAATCGATTTGACTTTGATTCAGGACCGAATGTTCGAGCCGGAACACATGCCGCGAATTCTGACCGGACTCCAAGAACTCGAAGTGATCAGTTCTCGCCTGGGATTCGTGGCGGGGCCGTTCACGTTGGAAAACGTGGCGAGCGCGGCTGACGATTTGGAACCCGAAATTCTGGTTCTGGATTATCTGCAGCGGTTCCCGTGTTCCGCTTCG
>Ga0209702_10004716_pt1 | contig 19465 bp, 14 predicted proteins | sample FRY01_FD_187210 | JGI IMG/M metagenome (GOLD analysis project Ga0209702, IMG submission 187210) | Freshwater microbial communities from Lake Fryxell liftoff mats and glacier meltwater in Antarctica - FRY-01 (SPAdes) (version 2) | ecosystem: Environmental > Aquatic > Freshwater > Ice > Glacier...
TTCGCACAAATCGACAACCTCAGTAATTTAAGCGCAGAATGGGTACGTACTCCGGCTCGTAATGCTGCAACAGATGCAAGTGATATTGTTGTTTACAATCCTGCAGGACTTGTACGCTTGAATAACGGTTTCCATATTAATTTAGGGAACCAAAGTTTATTCAGAAAACCTAGTCATACTTTTGATTTAGGTTTTGGTGCAGGCGAACAAACCTATAAACAAGACGGGAACGATTTATTTCTTCCGAACTTATACATGACGTATAAGAAAGATCGTTTTGCATTGTTCACCGGAATTTTTATGGCCGGCGGTGGTGCAACAGCAAACTATCCTACCGGAAGTATAACTACGGAGATGATAGGATTGCAAGTTCTTACTGCAGCTCAAGGTGCTTATGGTGCTTATGAGAATCAGAGTATGAAAGCAAGTTCATTCTATTTAACAACTACTTTAGGAGGATCGTTTGCGATCAATGATCAATTCTCTTTCTCGGTGTCAGGACGTTTCATCGATGCAAAAAACAAAACACAAGCAGGAATGACATTTACGCAATCGCCGATGTCGTTTCCGGATGCACGTTATGAATTCAACACTACCGATGCTGCTTCAGGATTTGGTGGTGTGTTCAGTGCGATGATGCAAGCAAGTCCGCGTTTACGTTTTACTGCTCGTTATGAAACAGCAGTGAAGATGGAATTCGAAACCAAACAAAATAAAGATGATTTCGGCATGTCGACAGACGGTGCAATTAGTCGCAGAGATTTGCCTGCTGTTATTGCTACCGGAATCGCGTTTGCTGCAACTCCTACGGTGATGGTGTATGGTGATTTCAATTACTATTCACAATCCAATGCGAACTGGGATAAATCAACTGTACTTACTGAAGAGAAGAACTACGCCAATTTAGCAGGTGATGCAATGGGAATTAACATTGCTTCTACTTTCCAAACAGGTAAAAACATTTTGTTTAGTATCGGTGGTGGCTATACGAACTTCCAATACAGCAATCAGGATGGATACTATACTAAGGCAGGCGCTTTCGAAACTGCACCTGGCGATAACTATAATGTGAATACAGGAATTAGCTTTAATGCTTCTCGCAATTTGACTTTCACTGTTGGTTATATGCATACCTTCTACAAAGATCAAACGGTAAATGCATTGTTGCTACAACCTTTAGAAGTGAAAGTAAAAACTACCAATAGCATTGATGTATTAGCGTTTGGTTTGGATTTGAAATTCTAATAAGTAATTCAAAAAATACTCCCCAATGAAACAGCCCATCAATAATTTGATGGGCTGTTTTTATTTTATAAATCACCCATTCACAACGGGTGCTAATTCAGGATCTTTATTTCGTAGGTCGACACCGTTTTCGAGCCAAGCTTTGAGGTTGACGAGATAAAAAGCCCAGCCGTTGTAACAACCTAATCGAATGCCCTGCTTCGATGCATCATCGAGTGGAATTTCGCTTTGCGTAAGTGTGACCACTACTTGATCTTTTAACATGGATAATTTCACTTCCACTTTGGCATCACCGGCAAAAGTGAATTGAAAAAGATCCTTTCCATTGGCTTCAAGAATTTTTCCGGTCTCGCTGGGTTCGTAGCAGAACCAATTCCAGGAATAAATGTCGCCACTCTTGTATGCGTTCGTTGTTACAACAATAACATCATTTTCGGATTGTATTCTTGCTTTTGATAAAAACCATGCTTCAATTTGAAAAGTGATGGTCCAGGCGGAATATACTTTTTCCATTGAAGAATTAATAACAATTCTTTGGGTGAATTGGGTCCAGTCGAAATTTTTCATTATTTTATAGATATGAATAAAAATAGAAACCAAAAGATACGAAAAAGATTTCTTGTTTTAAGGGCAAGCGAATAACATCGTTTTTCCATCACATTTAAATGATGAATTTGGTGACTATTAACATTATCCAATACAAAGCATATCTAGCATTAAAATTATTTTCATTTCACGCAAAGAGGCAAAGTAACAAAGTTCGCAAAGTGTTCTACATGGCTAATTGGCGATGTCGATAAAAAAATATTTACTTTTTACTGTACGAGCGAATAATACCGCACTTCCATCACTCGTAAATGATGGATTTCGTAACTATTAACATTATCCAATACAAAGCATATCTAGCATTAAAATTATTTTCATTTCACGCAAAGAGGCTAAGTAACAAAGTTCGCAAAGTGTTCTCCATGGCTAATTGAAGATGTCGATAAAAAAATATTTACTTTTTACTGTACGAGCGAATAAAACCGCTCTTCCATCACTCGTAAATGGTGGATTTTGTAACTATTAACAATATCCACTACAAAGCACATCTAGCATTAAAATTATTTCCATTTCACGCAAAGAGGCTAAGTAACAAAGTTCGCAAAGTGTTCTCCATGGCTAATTGGCGATGTCGATAAAAAAATATTTACTTTTTACTGTACGAGCGAATAATACCGCTCTTCCATCACTCGTAAATGGTGGATTTGATGTCCGACCAATACAAATCCCAGCGCAAGCACAGACATTTCAATATTAAAACAAATTCCAGATCTCATCAAAGTTGCTGCATCAAAACTTTCGATCATATTCAAGTTTGCTTTACGTAAAAAGACAAACTCATCACGCAAATTTTCCATACTACGTTCATTCGCGTTGGCACTTGCAACAAATAAATCTTCGTCATAACCCGGTAATGGTGTTGCATCTTTTCGTGCGAATCGCATCATCCGATATCCTTGCACGCGCTCATTGTCGTTGATGTGTTGCAATAAATCCTTGATCGACCATTTGCCTTCCTGATACACCCGATTTCCAATTTTATTCAAGAGTGACCAATCCAAACTTTCCCATTGAAGAAGTGAATTTCTCAAAGCGACAATCACATCCTCCTCCATCACCTCCTTGATATAGGCATCAAAGAATTTCGGCATGGGATTAATATTTGCTTTGGAAGTTTTATTCATGAATGAAATCTAATTAAAATTAAGAATGCATTACTTTTTTATCTTAAAGCTATTCGTGATGACTTCAAAGCGTTTTTTTGTTTCGACAGCAGAATCATTGGAAGTTCCGGCCATAATATAATAGTCGTTATTTGCATCAAACAAAATTGTCAGATATATAAATCCCTTTTCTTTTTTCTTATTGTATGCTTCCGCCTCTACTATGTAACCTGGAAGATGATCAATATTGGTACTGTCCACTTTATAGCTTACTAAAGAATCTGCCTCGGATAAAGCTTTTAAGCGCTTATATGTAAACTCTCTTTTGTTTGATACTTGCACTTTTTTAATGGAAGATCCTGCAGTGAATGTAGCCTTATCTTTTGAACGTGTATGCAATTCTCCGTCACGAGTAAGTACAATTCCAGAGCTCGTATTCTTCGCCACTTTATATTCCTCATGATTAAAGTCGAAATTAAAAATTAATGTTTCAAAAGGATTTTCAATCATCTTTTCATCGTAAATAGTAGTAAGAATAATTTTTTGGACCGCATCACATAATTCAGTACTTGAATCTGGAGCCATCACATTTACAAAAATTGTTTTAGATGAATCGCCGAAAAGCAAATAATAATTACGGAATTTTTCGCTCTTATTCAAGCGCCACATTTCAAATAAAGTGGCTGATTGTTTTTGAAGTTGCACCTCTTTACTTCCAACAAAATTGACTCCTCTCTTCTTCATATCATCCGAATGAACGGTAGACTTATTAAATTCAATCGAGCTTGGCAATAAAGAAACCATGATACTTGCTTTTCCTGAAACATGTTCAATGCCCGTAAATCGTTTTGAAAGTTGAAAACTCTCCGGAATATCCATGCTTACTTTTACACCTGGAATTATTGTCCTGACCGTATTTTGAGCGAACGATGAACTAACAAGCAACAGTTGAATAAATAGAATTAAATATTTCACAGGCAGAAGATTTGAGAGGTACAAGGATCGTAAAAATAAAGCAGTTTTCAGCTATGTTCCAATTAGGAAATGATGAGCAAATCGCTGAATTAAATACTAAGTTCTTCTTCTTGCGACTTTTTTAGATGCCATTATATCATTGAATTTCAATTGATTTCTAAGATATTTTTGCAATTAGTAACTTTAGGCGGAGTTATCAGTCCCATTCATAGACAAAGATTTACCATTACGTGACTACTGAAGATTATAATATTTGTGTCGATACGCACGCTGACGGGGTGTATCGTTTTATACTCCACAGTACGAGGGATAAAGAATTTTCGCAGGATATTGTGCAGGATGCTTTTGAAAAAATGTGGGTGCATGTACAGAACATCAATGCGGAAAAATCGAAATCGTATTTGTACACCACGGCGTATCACACCATGCTGGAGAAATTGAGAAGAGCAAAAAAGCAAGGGAATTGGGAGGAGGTTAACGAAACGCAGTACAGTCATAACAGTGGACATTACCAGGGATTAAAAGAAATTGTTCGCAATGCATTAGATCGTTTGCCGGAAATTCAAAAAACGGTGATCATGTTACGCGACTACGAAGGCTATTCGTACGAAGAGATTGGCGAAATCACCAAATTAAAAGAATCACAAGTAAAAGTATATATATACAGAGCACGATTGGCGATGAAGGAATTCATCGGAAAATTAGAAAATGTAATTTAAAATGAACATCAACAGCGGCAATTATGAAAATTGGTTTCTCGATTATTTCGAGAATCAATTGAGCGCTGAGCAAGTGGCTACTCTATTTTTATTTTTAGAACAGCATCCACATCTTAAGGAAGAATTTGATGCTTTTGAAAACACATCCATTCATTTAGAAGATGTAGAAAATGAAATTTTACCAAATAAAAGTAATTTAAAAAAGCAAGATTTCATTTCCGAACAAAACATTCAAGAGTACTTCATTGCTGAAATAGAAGGCGAGTTACCTTTGGCCAAGCAAGCTCAATTGCAAAATTTCCTTCAAGAGCATCCTCAGTATCATGAGGAGCGCGATCTTTTCCAAAAGACGAAATTACCGGCAAAGAATGAGGAAGTTTTTCCAAAGAAAAATAAATTGCGCAGAGGAGTCGTGCTCCCTTTTTATCAAACCAATGAATTTTACAGAGTGGCGGCCTTGATACTTTTATTGTTAGGTGCAGCTTTCCTATTCAATATTTATCGATTAAATAATTCGAGCGATTCACATGTGGTGGAAAATAAAGATAGCCTAACTGTTCCGGTCATCATAGAAAACAAACCAGAAAATATTTCCAATCAAAGAATTTATTCTTCTATAGATTCCATCTCCACAAAAAAAGAAATTAGGCAGGAAAAACTTGCAGAGAAAAAGGAAAATGTGTTTACACCAATTAAAAATAATAATACAAACCGTTTAAACAATAAAGCCTTACATCCATCTGCAGAAAAAGAAAAATTTGCTCAATCGGAAATCGCCAATCGGAGCTTTGAAAATAAAATTCCTACACTCGCATCTAAGGAAATAGAATTACTAAACGTTCAAGAACCGATACTTTTTGCAGAGCGACGATATACTCCGAAGGCCACCATCGCCTATGAAAATCCGAACGAACCGCCGTCGCTAATAAAAATATTACAGGCAGAGCGAATTGCTAATGAGGTGATGGATGCAGCGGCGAAAAATATTAATAAAGCCATCGGCAGTGAATTGGTAAGTAGTTCGGAAAATCCATTAAAGCTTCCATTCAAAAGCCGAATCTTAAAATTTGTTGGCAATGCCATTGGAAAAATTACCAATAATAAAATCGCAGTAAGAACATCTTTTGACCCCATCACCGGAAATTTATCGGCGTATGAAATAGAGACCAAGAAAAAACTTATTCAAAAACAATTTGATTCAGCACGCTATTAAATTAAAAAATAAAATAAAATTATTGTAACTTTTCAATTCAGCTTTTCATCTTAGAATTAGACATCAATAAAAACATTATTATGAAACATCTATCAATAGTACTCATTGCTCTTTATTGTTTAATCGGACATTTTGCATTCGGACAAGCGGAAGAAACAAGAAACATTCCTTCCTTCAGCAGCATTAAAATTTTAGACAATGCAGAAGTACACATCAGAATAGGGAGTCCGCAAGAAGTAAAAGTACTTTCAAAAGCAGCCCTAGATAAAGTCAACACCACAGTAAACGATGGCGTGCTTAGCATCAGTGGAATAAATGCAGAAATTTTTCTAACTGTAGAAAATTTAGAATCCATAAAAATTGGTGGCATCGGAAAAGCAGATGCCGACAGTGTGATCCGAACTAAAAATTTAAGTATTTCCATCTCCGGAAATGGAAAAGTTAAAATGCCCATTGACGTAGATTTTCTGGATCTCAACATCAGCGGCATTGGAAAAGTTGATTTATCTGGAACTGCTACACATGTAGAAAGCAATATCAGCGGCAGTGCGAAAGTAAACGCCATCGATTTAAAAGTAAAAGATGCAGAAGCAAAAATTAGTGGTGTGGGCAAATTTTATATGGACGTAACGCAATCGCTTGAACTCAGCATATCAGGATCCGGTTCATTCTACTATAAAACCAAACCCGAAAATTTAAATACACGCATCAGTGGCATCGGAAAATACGGCATTGTAAATACAGTTGACAATTCAAATCGCGATGACAACGATTCAGGAACACATACCATCATAGGAAATAGGAACAGTGATGAAAATTTTGCTATTCAGTGGGACAATGATACTCTATTTCAAAGAAGCGAAAGGGCAAGATCACATTGGAGTGGATTTGAGATTGGATTCAATCAGCTATTAGTAAATGATAAATTCAGCACCAATATTCCGGACGGATATGATTACCTTGAATTAAGATCGGGGAAATCCATTAATGTCAACCTGAATTTATTTTCGCATGACTTCCCCATCTACAAAAGAAAAATACTGTTTACTACCGGATTAGGACTTACACTCAACAACTATCGTTTTACCTCTGATAAAATCCTTTTAACAGACACCAACCGTACCGTTGCCGCATTCGATCTTGATGGGAATGGTGATCGCATCAAATATGAAAAAAACAAACTAGCGGTCAATTATATTACTGTTCCGTTATTACTACAATTCAACACGCGCAATGAATTCAAAAAATCATTTCATATAGCCACCGGACTTTTATTTTCGTATAAATACAATTCACATTTAAAATTGGTGTATGATGACAATGGCGACAGAAAAAAAACCAAAAGACATGATGAGTTCAACATACAGCCCTTCCGATATGATGCAACTTTGCGAATAGGATATCAGTCGTACACGCTCTATGCCTCCTACTCCATCAACAGTTTATTCAAAGAAAATAGAGGTCCGAGTTTACATCCTTTCCAAATTGGAATTAATATATTAAATTTTGATTTCTTTTAATTAGGGTTAGGCATTTGATTTCAGATGCCTTTTTTTAATTTCCAATGAAACAATTTCCATCACCATTAGAATTACCGAATTTGCACGCAGAGTACGATAGCTATCGGAAGCAAAGTTCGCAAAATTGTTTAATTTAAAGGGGTGGTTAAATAGAAATGAATTTACATAAAAGACTCCAGTTGCCGACACAAATTTATTATTAATGCTATATTTTTTATTGATTTTGGGAATTCTAGTATCCAGTATCTAGTATCCAGTATCACAAAAAAACCTCCGGGTCTTGCTTTGATTATTACGATTTCAATGCTATCGAGATCGCATTGTATAAACACCTTTAAAATATAAATATTTTTAGAAATTAGTAAATGCTTTTCCACTATTTTTGGGGACATAAAGGAAAATAAAGGCATGTACGAATTATTGAAGCAAAAGCAGGAAGAAGCAATGATGGGCGGTGGTGAAATCCGCATCGCATCACAACATAAAAAGGGTAAACTCACGGCCAGAGAGCGCATTCATTTTTTAATGGACGAAGGTAGCTTTGAAGAAATTGGCATGTTCGTGACACATCGCAGCACGGAGTTCGGACTCGACAAAGAAAAATATTTAGGAGATGGTGTTATCACAGGATATGGACGCATCAGCGGAAGATTAGTGTATGTATTTGCGCAAGACTTCACCGTTTTCGGAGGATCTTTAGCAGAAGCACATGCCGGAAAAATTTGCCGCATCATGGATTTAGCCATGCAAAACGGCGCGCCCCTCATCGGACTCAACGATTCGGGAGGAGCACGCATACAGGAAGGAGTAGTTTCGCTGGGTGGATACGCCGATATATTTTATAAAAACACATTAGCATCAGGAGTCATTCCGCAAATAAGCGCCATCATGGGACCTTGCGCCGGTGGTGCTGTGTATTCACCTGCCATCACTGATTTTATCATGATGGTAGAAAACACATCCTACATGTTTGTGACCGGACCCAATGTTGTAAAAACTGTTACACATGAAGAGGTAAGTTCAGAAGACTTAGGTGGCGCATCGGCACATAGTACAAAATCGGGAGTTACACATTTCTCTTGTGCCAATGAAATTGAATGCATAAAAAACATCAAAAGATTATTGAGTTATGTACCGAGTAATTGCGAAGAGAGTGCGCCGCAACGCGCCTACACTATAAGCAATGAAACACGAGAAACACTCAACACCATCATGCCTGATAATCCCAATCAACCATATGATATACGCGAAGTCATTGACAATATTATTGATGATGATGGAGAAGGATTTTTTGAAGTGCATAAAAACTTTGCTGAAAATATTGTTGTTGGTTTTGCACGTTTAGCAGGAAAATCCTTAGGTATTGTTGCCAACCAACCTGCCTACTTAGCGGGCGTTCTCGACATCAACTCCTCCACCAAGGCAGCGCGCTTTGTACGTTTTTGCGATTGCTTCAACATCCCATTATTAGTATTAGAAGATGTACCGGGCTTTTTACCGGGCACCGATCAGGAATGGAACGGCATCATCACCAACGGAGCGAAACTACTGTATGCATTCTGCGAAGCCACCGTTCCGAGAGTCACGGTTATAACACGCAAAGCCTACGGTGGTGCTTATGATGTAATGAACTCCAAACATATTGGCGCCGACATGAACTACGCATGGCCCACGGCAGAAATCGCGGTGATGGGCGCACGCGGTGCAGCGGAGATTATTTTCAAAGCAGAAATTTCCAAAGCCAAAGATCCTGCAGCCAAACTAAAAGAGAAAGAGCAGGAATACATCAACCACTTTGCGAATCCCTACCGTGCTGCGGAAAGAGGATATGTGGATGAAGTCATCAAACCTGAAGACACACGACAAAAATTAATCACTGCATTTAAAATGTTAGAGAATAAAGTGGCTAAGTTGCCGAAGAAAAAGCATGGGAATATTCCTTTGTGAGTTTGGAGTGGGGAGTTTGGAGTGGGGAGTTTGGAGTTTGGAGTGGGGAGTGAGGAGTGGGAGAATAGGAGAATAGGAGAATAGGAGAATAGGAGAATAGGAGAATAGGAGAATGGGTGAATGGGTGAATTTTTTCTATCGGCTAATAATATTCGATCATAAAAAATCATAATCATCATATAAAATCTGTGGCCCATTAAATAGTGTTTTGGTGATTGGTCTTTTTTGGTTAGTCACCCGATATATTATAGATAAAACTCTCATTTTTCTTGCAATTTCAAGGTTTTGGTAAGAAAAGGTTTCAATTTCCCCCCTTTCGGCATTCGTTTTCACCCGACAAAGTTCGGTATTCACCAAAAGGAGGGGGCTGAAGGGTACGGCTGCGAAGTATTTTGCGTGAGTAGAACACAAAAAAATATGATAAAAGACGTCCCTTCCGTAGAACAATTCAATTCACTCAGCTTTGACGAACAAGCATGGCATGTATGGCATCATGCTACATTTATGATTGTACGACAAAACACGCAATACCGTGTCAACTTATATTACATGAATGGATTTTACATTCAGTTATGGTATCATGTAAAGCGCAATCGCATCGATAAAATTGGCGCGACCTACTCTACCAGTGTGATGAATCCTTATTTACGATTGATTGAATTAAAAGATATTATTTCTTAATGCTGGCATCAGCCCTTTATCCAAATAAAAAGCCCTGCTATGCGGGGCTTTTGAAGAATTAAGAATTTTTAAATCTGGCTTGATATGGAAAGGGGATAATTTTGAACCTGCACAAAGCAAGCAGACACGGATTTTTCAATCGACAAGCTCCCTTCGTCCGATAGCTATCGGACAAGCTCCTTTCGACAGGCTCAGGGCAAGCAGTGGAAGCTGGGGAACCCGTGCAGGCGGATTTGGTAGATCATTGCGGATTTTTTTGATGTTCTTTTAAAAGTTGAGGCAGGAAATTGGAGAATTTAGAAATACGTATTTAAAGATTCAGGCTATCAAAAAAGTATGAATTTATGGTCATAAGCTATTTTAAAGAACAATTCAACAAAAAAAAAGAAGACAAATAATTAATTTGTAGATTTGCATTTGCGAGTGATAAAAAACTTTATTTAATAGCAGGCTGTAACGGACATCCGGATTTTCTGTTTGTTGCTTTTTTCAATAGATGAGTCGGGAAATTCGATAGTCGAAAAAATTTGCTTGGTATTGATTTTTTGTTACTTTTGGGATGAACTTAAAACCTTATCCTATGAAAAATTTCAAATTTCAAATTTCAAATTTCAAATTTCATAATAATTTTTAGTTTCTTTTTTATAAATAATACTATGGGACAGGGGGCAGGATTACCAATAGAACTCAGCATATCAGCGAGTAATTACAACACCTATAATATTTCTTGTTTTGGAAAGAAAGACGGTAGCATCAATTTAACCGTTACGGGAGGAACGGCTCCGTTTACCTATTTATGGTCGAATGATGCAACAACAGAAGATTTAGCAGCACTTCCATCCGGATACTATCGAGTTACCGTGAGAGATGCCAATAGTATGGAGGCTGAAGCTCAAATTACATTGACAGAGCCCGAGCAATTAAATGCGGATGAGTTATTAAGTAATTACCCGAATGGGTTTAACATCAGTTGCAATAGTTGTTTCAATGGGAATATCATACTCTATGCTGTAGGAGGCGTTGCTCCTTATAGTTTTGAGTGGGAGGATGGCCCTACAAGTTATGATCGCTTTAACCTTGGTGCAGGAACTTATAATGTAATCATCATGGATGCCAACCAATGCATTTATAATCCTAGAGCCTACGCCATTACAGAACCTGAAAGATCCGACTGGACCGTGTTTGGTAATACCGGAAGTGATCCTGCGACAGATTTTATAGGTACTGCTGATAATAAAGATGTAGTATTTAAGACTGATAATAGCGAACGATTAAGAATTAAAAATACGGGAGAAATAAAATTAAACGGGCTTATTCCGGGAATGATTTATTTAGATAGCGATGGGATTTTAAAATCATCTGATCCCGGACCTTCACCAAATCCTTGCTCTCAAGTGAACCCATTGGTGCCGAAATGGAATACTACTTCTACCTTTGAAATATACACTTGCCCTCCGTTCAATGTAGGAATAGGAACCTATGATATTCCACCATCTGTCAGATTAAAAGTTCAAGGCACTTCGTGGTTTGAAGGAGATGTAAGTATTGGTATGAATCCACTTGACATTACATTAGCAACTGGAACCACCCCATACAAACTTTTAGTAAATGGGAAACTAGGTGCAACAGAAATTTACTGTGCGGTGGGCAATCCTTGGCCCGATTATGTTTTTGAAAGCAATTATAAAAAAGCAAGTTTTTCTGAACTCGCTAACTTTATTAGAAACAACAAACATCTCCCAGAAGGTCCCAACGCGACTACTTTAGCACAAGAAGGCATTAATGTAAGTGAAATGCTAGGCAAGGCTTATGAAAAAATAGAGGAGCTCTACCTCTATGTTTTAGAATTGGAAAAGCGGGTTGGGGAATTGGAGAAATAGAAAACTCCCATTCGATATTAAAACCTACTTTAACATTTTAATTTATACAATCATGCAGATGAAATCTTCGAAACTTTATTGTTTATTAGCGAATCGATTATTTCGGATAGTTTTACCTTTAATTATTTTCACAAATTCCAATGCGCAAATTTATTTTACAAAATCATTTTCATTTCCGGGAAGTACAGAAATCGGAACAAACCTACATGTATTTAATGATAGTTTGACAATTGGAGTAGGATATCACCAACTACCCAATGAGTCTTCAAGGCTCTCTATAAGTAGTTTTGATTTGAACTATAATTTATTATCAACGTCCTTGTTCATCGATTCAATTTATTCGTATGGACCATATGGGACTTTTGAATTGCCTGATTCAACTCTCATAATTTCATCTTCAGCATATAATAATAATGAATTTAAAACTTATACTTCTTTGATTTGTATAGATAAAAATATCGACACTTTATGGACTTATCATTTGGGAGATTCGATTTTCCACGTAGCTATAAAACCATTTTATTTTGAAAATGGAATTCTGTATTTGTTTGGAAAGTGCTATAAAAACAATACGCAAAAAGCAATCATTGTAGCTTTTGATATAAATTCAAAGGTATTGATTTTTTCTAAAACATTCAATTTTACTACAAATTGGGGACTTTATGCATTCTCAATAATTTATCACCCCAATCGAAATACTTTTTTAGCCAGTGTGACAGCGGAATTAGATTCTATATATTATGCACCGATACCTCATTTATTTGAAATTTCAAAAACTGGGAATCTTATCAATACATGGATTATGAATGATACCATAAATCCAATTGAAAATAAATTATCTTATAATTATGTAGACAATACAATCATGTTTGAATATCAAAAGCTAACTGCTTCACCAACTAATTTTGTTAGCGATGGTGTAATAATAAGTATACTTGATACAGCTTTACAAACAATATCAAGCAATAGAATAAATAATAGCATCAATAACATAGTTCTGAAAGGAGGAATTCACAACCCAATTAACAATACATATATCTTCTACAATGCTAGCAATATCTATATAATTAATTCTTCAGGATATATTACAAGTGCCAATTTAAATTATCAAAGTTCTACATCTCCACTATCGGGTTCAAATTACTATAATACTTATGTAAATGATAGCTCACTAGTTTTTACTGGAAGTATTCGATATGCTTTAGGGAGTAAATTTGAATTAGTATTATCTACTACCAATTTTAATGGTATTGGATGTAGTAATGATCCATTAAATATAACTCAGCAACCTTATAATTTTCAATTGAATTCATCTGCTATAAGCATCACGGAAGATTCATTAGCTCTAAGACTCAATTCAACGAACCTTTCAAAACAACAAATTTCACTTTCTACTTATTTGCAATGTTTAAGTACTTCCTTAGAAAATTTTAATGAGCAAGTAAACAATCAAATCAAAGTTTACCCTAATCCATTTTCCGACTATATTTTAATTGAAGCCTTAAACAAAAATATTGAATCGATTAAAGTTATGTCCATTGAAGGGAGAATTTTAAAATCTGTTTTGTGTGAGAATTGCACATCTTACAGTATCGATTTAAACGAACTTCCTTCTGGTGTTTACTTTGTTCATACACAATTAGTGGATAAAAGTTTTATCTCTAAAAAAATTGTTAAAATAATTTCACAATGAAAAACAAGGTTAATTTATTCTTCCAAATTATTATTGCATTTCTTTTTCAAATAAACTGTTATAGCCAAGATGTTGGGAATCCTTACTTGAATTCTTCTCCATTATTAAATACTGCATTAGATTTCCCTGTAAATAATTCTCCGCTACCTGTTTCATTTTATAATACATCTAATTATACAGGTTATGATGGGGAATATGAAATAATATTGCCTGCAAATGACTTTTTTTGGGGCAATTTTTTTCTTGGGATCGGCACAAATACTTATACCATTTCGTATAGTATGGAAGTTGTTTCTTTTCCTTTTTTACCAGATTGCTATTTGAATACAAGTGGATGTAGCGGAGTTGCAAATAGAAATTTAATTATGCCAGCTCAAAGTCAAGCGCGTGGCCAGACATACATTAAGCGGGGAGTTGGAAAATAAGCAACGACTCATTTTATTATTTATAATTATACTCCACAAATTTTGAAGCGAATATTAACAATTTATCTACTAGTATTCTTTGGAATAAACTCTCCATTGTTTTTGTGTGCTCAAACTTATAAGAATGTTTGTTTAACGAATCCAGTTTCCTATGAGAATGCAGATAAAATTATTCAAGATAATATAGGAAACTTTTATATTTCTAGCATTATACGTCCATTTACGGGTTCTCTTTCTCAAATTGGGCTGACTAAAACTGATTCTCTCTTCAATCCCATTTTTACAAAAATTTATGGAGATAGTTTAATAACTTACTCTTCCACAAGCTTGGCGCTAATTAGTGATTCAAGCATAGTTTTAGCTAGTACAGGATATGAATTTAATCCGAATTTAAATGCATTTACAACTTTAATTAAAATAAATAATTTAGGAGACACCATTTGGTCCGTAAATATAGAAGCAATTGGCAGAACATTATTTTTGAAAATTGTACATACTTCGGGAGATAGTTTGTTTTTAGTAGGGACGATTGGCGAAGACACTATAACAAACCAAAGTCTAGGCCTCTTACTTGTTTTTAATCATGTTACAAACACTATTCTTTATTCAAGAGTTTTTCAGAAGGAACATAGTATAAATACTAATTTTGTAAAAAGTGAATACAACACTATAAAAAAAACATTCTTTATATTCGGCGAATCTAACGATACGCTATCGAATACGAATAAACCCTTTCTAATAGAATGTACTTCGGATGGAAGTGTCTTAAATAATATACTCTTTGTTGACACGATAAATATTGGAGCTATACAACTTCAATTCTCAAAAACAACGGGCAAAGTTTTTATTGGATATGAATCAACTTCGACAAATCCATATTCCTCATTCAAATATTTGATTTTAGATACGTTGAATAATGTAATATTCGCAAAGAAAATTTTTGATGGCCTCCAGAATAAAATATTTTACACTTCTGCATTTTTGGATTCCACACAATCTATATTGCTTGGAATTGGTTCAGCGATTCTCAGCATTGATAGTGTAGGCACTATATATAGTTACAATTACACATATCAGAATAGTAATTACCCATTTGCAAGTATTGGATATTATAATTCTTTTGTTAAAGATAATAAAGTGCGTTTTATTGGAACTGGAAACCTACAATCAGTACTAAAATTTGATATTTTCATTGTTGAAACTAACAGCAATGGTAGTAGTTGTACAAACTTGCCATTAATTGAATCTTCTTATGATTTTAATTTTCTTAAGTCACAAGAGGTCTTTAACGTAGACTCATTACAATTTTTTACGTTGTCGTCGAGCATCTCGGTTTCAAGTCACAATTTAACATACCTAAATCTTTGTCAAAATGTTGGATTCGGCAGTAACTATTCAATAACAAAAAACGAAATTAATATTTCACCAAATCCATTTTCTGATTTCATTCATATCAGGTCTAATAAAGCGATTAATAAAATAATTATCAATTCACTCATTGGTAAAAAAATATTAATTAATGAATTCAATTCATTAACAGAAATCAATATAGACTTGAATTATCTAAAAGCAGGGGTCTATTTAGTCGGTACTATCTTTGAAGATAATACGATAATCTATAATAAAATAGTTAAACAATAATAATTGCCATGAAAAAAATAATGGTTTATTTAGTTCTAATTCCCTTTCAATTTTTTAATCCAAATAGAACATGGGGGCAAGATATCATTAATCAATATGCTTTTGACCAACCTATTATTCAAACAACTGCTTTGATAAAAATATTTAAATTCTAACGCGGGAAATGGAGGTGTTGCGGCGTGGTTTCTACCACAAAATCTTTCCCCATTCCCTTCTTATGATGGAGAATATGAAATACTAATGAGATCCGATTGGCTTTTTTGGAATCAATATGCAATGCAAGGGTTTGGACACGGGCTAGCTGTATCTTATGATATCGAAGTTGTTTCCTTTCCATTTGTTCCTGATTGCATGACAGATGCAATTGGTTGTGGTACTAATAATCCCAACTTAGGTAGAAACTTAAATATGCCCACAACTCAATATACTACTGCCACAGCTAGTTGGGGTTTTGTGAAAAGGCAAATATCACCTACTAAATTTGGAACCATTGGATCTAGTCTTTCCTCATTCGTATATGCTATTGACATACCCTTGTTTAGTAATCCTGTCAGAAATATGTTTCCACATACAATTTTAAAACATACAATAAACATACACTGTGAATTAAATTCCATCGGTAATCCTATCACCCCACCAATCTATAAATTTTCTTGGTTACATGATAATACCAGAGGTCGCATGAAATATTATCCTTTTTGTCCAAATGGCGATATAAATTGTAATGAAAGTCAATATGATGTTTGTTTCAATCCTAGAATTCTCCATAAATCTCCAACACATGCTTTCAACGAAACTCAAACAAACGCTATATTATCAGGAGCTGGCACTATAAATTACTTTGACTATAATGATATTATTAATTCGAATTGCAATCTTTCTCCTGTAGTAACAATGTATCCACTACCTCATTGGTTATTTTATAACAATGGTTACAGAAAGGCTTACTTCCCACCTCATACTTTAGTTACGGCTCCGCTTTACCAAAGTGAAGGTCGAACAATAGCTGGTTATGAAATTATCCCGAATAATTCTATTGAGTTTCAGAGAATGTACGGTGTTAAACAAAACTATTTTATTAACACGAATATTCTCCTTCATGTAGATAAAATAAACATGACCGACTACATAATTTACAATCCAAGCGACGTTACAATAACCGCTGATAATTTACTTTTCTATTCTCCATATTCGTATAGAACCATTAGAGGAGTTTATCCAACCCCGTCTGAAGTGTTAGCGGATGATATTGCAATCAATGGAGGTCCTTATGGTGATTCTAGAAAAGTGCCTGTTCGCACTGATTTACGATGTGAGGATGCAACTTTTCCTCACGACGCATTAAATCCGGATGATTCTAAGTACGCTTCATTGTATAGATTAGCTTCTGGAAGTATGGTTACGTTGAAGCCTTGTGTTAAAGTATTTGATGCTGCCTTTATTCTACATCCAAATTCAGTATTAGTATTGGACAATAAACCTTCTATCATTGGCCTGCATAGAGTAGCTATAGATCGCTTAGGAGGGAGGCTTATTGAAAAATATGATTTAAATAATGGTACATTTTATTTACAAAATAAAACTGAAACGGCCATAGCGCCAAATAGCTATATTGTGAATGCAAAAATTGTTGCCGGTGAAAATGTGGATGCTAGTCAAACCGCAGGACCCTACATCGCTTCTACCGGTACCAGCTTAGAGCTCATCGCCAAAGAATATGTAAAACTCGAACATGGTTTTAAAGCGGAAGCAGGTTCTGCTGTAAAAATATTTGTAGATCCTTCCTTGGTAATTCCTATTTGTCCACTTTCCGGCAGCGGAGGCAGTGGGAATCGCATGGTAAATAACAATGCAGAACAATTAATAATTAGTGCCACTGCACACATCAAATTAATGCCGAGTGTTTTTTTGGAAAGCACTGGAATTTATTCAGAAAAAGAAGATGATTTAATTGTAGGTGTGGATGTATATGACATCACAGGAAAACTAATTCATCGTACTTCAAATATCTTAAGTAATTATTTTGAGCTTAGCATTCCACAAGTGAATGAAGGAATATATTTCGTAAAAATAAAAACGCAACAAAATGTAAAAATCATAAAAGTGTTGAAGCAATAATTTAAATTTCCACTCTAATAAATTCTATAAAAAAATTACTATAACCTGCTTTTTGTAGGAGAACGCGGATTTTTCGGATGTGACGGATAATTGCGGATTTTCTGTTTGTTGATTTTTTCAATAGATGAATCGGGAAATTCGAGAATCCAGTATCCAGTATCGAGCATCGGCAAAAAACGCAATTCATTGATTTTCAAATTAAATTATTGTGAAATAAATCATTCTTCGCTTTAAATGCTCATTAATTCACTACTTTTGCCCCCAACTAATTAATAATTGAAAAATGAAAAGAATCTTTACTTTACTGTTGATTATTGCTGCCTCTGCAGGCTTTACAAAGGCTCAGGGATTGATAATCAACGAAATCGACTACGACCAACCGAGTGTAGATAGTGCTGAGTTTATTGAACTTTACAACTCTAGTGCGAATGCCATTTTACTTTCTGACTATACCGTTCTATTATTTAACGGAAACGCTACTAGTAATGTAGTTTACGACAGTTTCCCATTGCCTGCAACGGTGTTGAATCCTGGTGGATATTTTGTGATTTGTGGTTCCGGTGGAAATGTGCCGAATTGCAACATGCCATTACCGGGAAAGTTTGCAAACATCATTCAAAACGGTCCGCCTGATGCAGTAGCCATTCGCGAAAACCAAACTTCGAATATTACGGATGTAATCAGTTACGAAGGAAGTTGTATCGCTCCTTATGTTTCGGGCAACGGTTTACCTTTAGCACAAAGTGATACGGCGCAAGCCGACAGTATCGCCGGAAGACATTTAGGAATTTCCCGTTTTCCTGACGGAGCAGATACCAATGATGATTCAACCGATTTCAATCGTGTATGTATCACACCGGGTGCTGCCAATTTGAATACTAGTAACAACTGTGTAACAGGTTTAAGCACTCCTAAATCTACATTAACTATTGATGTGTTTCCAAACCCATCAAAAGGAATCATCAACATCAATTACAAAGCAGCCAATGGCAAAGCAGTAAATGTTCGTGTTAGTGATATCTTGGGAAATGAATTGAAGAATGTAACCTTAAAAGCAAATTCGACTTCAGGTCAAATTGATTTATCGGATTTTCATAACGGAATTTACTTAGTAAAAGTAGCAGCCGGTTCTATGCAAACGGTTAAAAGAATTGTATTGAATAAATAATATTTGTTCAATGATAGAAACCCGTTACTCGAGAGAGTGACGGGTTTTTTTCTGCCTTCGACCTTTGGCCATTAGGATCGTACTGCAAGTAGGGGCGTATTGCAAGTAGGGGTGCATCGCGATGCACCCCTACTTGCAATCAACGCATCAACAATACACCATTCAATGCACAAACATTGCACCATTCAACGAATAACCATTGGACCATTCAATGCACCATTCAACGCATAACCATTGGACGATTCAATGCACCATTCAACGCACCATTCAACGAATAAACAATGAACCATTCAATGCACCATTCAACGCATAACCATTGGACGATTCAATGCCCCATTCAACGCATAAACATTGGACGATTCAATGCGCCATTCAACGCATAAACATTGGACGATTCAATGCGCCATTCAATGCACCATTCAATGCATAAACAATGAACGATTCAATGCGCCATTCAATGCACCATTCAACGCATAACCAATGAACAATTCAATGCACCATTCAACGAATAAACAATGAACGATTCAATGC
>Ga0209702_10004720_pt1 | contig 19453 bp, 16 predicted proteins | sample FRY01_FD_187210 | JGI IMG/M metagenome (GOLD analysis project Ga0209702, IMG submission 187210) | Freshwater microbial communities from Lake Fryxell liftoff mats and glacier meltwater in Antarctica - FRY-01 (SPAdes) (version 2) | ecosystem: Environmental > Aquatic > Freshwater > Ice > Glacier...
CTCTTTTTGTAGCTCGCTGGCCAGGCCTAAAGTGATGAAACCGCCCCGCACACCTGTCATGGCGCCGTAAGAAGCAATACCCAGTTTTACATTTGGGTTAACGTCAAACAGTAAATTGGTGCCCAGCATACCCATCGTTTCACCTTCGGGCAGCTTCCAGTTTTCAAAGGTAGCGCGCCAGGTTGTTTGAACAGGTTGGTAGGTGACGTCGGGCTGTTGGGTGGGCTGTTGGGTGGGCTGTTGGGTGGGCTGTTGGGTGGGCTGTTGGGTGGGTTCTTTAGTTTGCGCCACAGCAGTCGCAGACAAACACAGCAATATGGCACCGAAGTAGTTGTTTCGAAGTGTCATATTCAAGAACCCTAAGTTGAGTTTGTTTTTTGAGTTTGTCTTGTTGGTTCTAAATCATACATTAGATATTATTTATGCTGAGCGTTGGGGGCGTTTTGATAAAAAGGTGTGAAGCTGAGCAACAACTATTTATGAATCATGTTGACGCGCTTACCTGGCTTCATCTTTCAGTCATATATCTTTGGCTGACAGAGTCTCTCGTAAATTTCGCCATGTTCGTGACGGTAACGTGGTGGGCGTGTCGTTGGGGAATCGGTTTGGGGTACCGGTGAATTAAGCAACAACCCCAAAATAAGCGTCACACACCTCACTAGGCGTGGCGTCCATTTTAATTTTGCCGTGTTCAAGCCATAAAGCTCGTGTGCAGGTTTTTAATGCCAATTCTCGAGAGTGTGTGGCGATAACCAAAATGTTAGTTGATTGCACCACATCGTTCATGCGTGCTTCGGCTTTGTGTTTGAAGCCTTCGTCACCGACCGAAAGCCATTCATCCATCAGTAATATTTCGGGGCGTAAGGTGGTTGAAATGGTGAAGGCCAAACGCATGTGCATACCGGTTGAGTAGGTACGCACTGGCATTTCAATAAAGTCACCGAGTTCAGAGTATTCAACAATCTCAGGAGTTTTAGCTTTGATTTCAGCGGCGCTCATGCCCAATAAGCGGCCACGTATATAAATATTGTCTAAGCCAGAGGCTTCAGGGTCGATGCCCAGTGATATGTCAATGAGTGAACCCAACTGACCTTGAGTTACAGCACTACCCAATGTTGGGGCATACACACCACTCAATACACGCAACAAAGTGGTTTTACCCGCCCCATTGTGACCTAACAAAGCGACGCGTTCGCCGTCTTCAAACTTAAAGGTTAAGTTTTCTAAAGCACGAATCACCACTACACCTGTGGCATCTTCGCTCAGCTGACCGCCTGTGGCTACGCTCATCAGTCGCTTTTTGAGTGAACGCCCTGTAGAGTTGAAAACGGGGAAGTCAACGCATACGCGTTGAAAATCAATAATTGCCATAGTTGTTTAAAGCCAATAAGAAATACGATTTTTATACTTGCCGTAAACCCAAAGCGTAATAACCCAACCCAATACTGCCATCGTCAGGGATACCAACCAGTTAGTTAGTTAGTGTAGGGGCTGTGCCCAGCAAAGGTGCCCGTATCACTTCAATTAAATGAAAGAATGGGTTTGCCTCTAATAGAAAAAAACCTGAGCGCCCCGAAAGCATATTGGGCATCCAAATAATAGGGGTCAGGTAGAACGCAACGGGTAAAACACTCGTGACGATTTGTGAAAGGTCACGATAACGCGTGCATAGTATGGCCGACAAAAAAGCTACCCAAGACAATGTAATGGTGCTAATGATGATACCAGGCAACATTAACAGAGCAACCCAGCCTAAAGGTTTCAAAAAAATCAAAAAAATAATCGGCACAATCACAACGTTGTGAGCCAGAATAATGGCGTTTCGCCAAATCACGCGCATGATGTGCGTAAACAAAGGTATGGGCAGCTGCTTAATGATGGCTTCCGCACTAACAAAAGCAGTACAGCCCTCAATGATGACGGTAGAAATGAATGTCCAGAGAATGATGCCTAACGCTAAAAAGGGCAACAGCTCTCGCATAGGGGTATTAAAGACGCCCCCAAAAACCAAGCCCAAAGCACCGATAAGCACCGCCATGCTGATGGTGAGCCAAAAAGCACCCATTTTTGAACGGCGATAACGTTGTTTGATGTCTTGCCAACCCAACGTGCCGGCTAAGCTGTATTGTCTCAATGCCCTATTTACGTCGCTTAAAGCACTGGTGTGACTCACTTGGGTCATGCTTGTTTATTTTCCATAACGATTAGCAGATATAGATAGTTGTTTAATTGATAGCTTCACTATTGGTTTTATTTTTTCATCAAATTTTCATTGTAAAGCCGTTGCATCAGACCGGCCCGCGCCTAAGGCCACGGTACAGGCGAGAAGCGGCAAATAAGCCAACAAAACCCACCCTAGCGCCCACTCTGGCCAGGCCATACAGGCCCAAGCAAGAGGCGCCAACCACATTAAGTTAATAGTGATCACAAGCAAAGCGATTGAACGATGCCCCACTTTACGTTCACCGAGCCAACGACGAGACAGTCTTTGATAGGCATGGCTTCGATGCGCCTCGTACCAGCGCTCGCCACGCGACATACGGGTGAGCAACGTAACGGTAGCGTCAGTAATGAACACTGCCGCCAAAATCGCCCAAACTGGGTAGCTTAACCAACCGGCCTGAACGGTGAGTAAGGCCAACGCAAAAATGATGAAAGCCAACCACGTGCTGCCTACATCGCCCATAAAGATTTTAGCGGGGGGCCAGTTGAGTAATAAAAACCCCAGGCTGGCCGTTGCAACACACAGCATTAATATGAAAATTGGGCTGTTGATAGCGGTTGAGTCACCCCAAAAAGCGATGGCAGCAGCAACGAGCAACATGGTTATAGCTTGCGTGCCAGCAATGCCGTCGGTGCCATCCATAAAGTTAAATAGGTTGATCCACCAAGCGCCCACTAAAAACAAAAAGCCTAATAATAACCAGCCGTGCAAACTAACTTCCCCCCAAATCAACAAGGGAGGCAAGTTGCCTAAAGTCACTAAGACGCCAGCCACCACTGAAATTTGTACCAAAAAACGCCATTTGGCTGAGATTTCTCTGACGTCATCTAGAACCCCAGCTATGACTAGTGGCAAGCTAAATACAAGCAAAAACCAGAGTGAGTGCTCACCTCTCCAAGCAAGCCAAGCAGTGGCTAACGATATTGCCACGACAATGCCTAAACCACCGCCATTAGGCGTTGGTGTTTCATGACTAGAACGGTGGTTGGGTGCTTGAACCAGCTTCCATCGTGCCGCACGTTTTAAAACGATGTGCGCAACAAAATACGAAACGCCCATGCTTAAAACTAGCATGCAAACGAGCTCTTGCAAACCAACACTCATGTTGAGATGTCTTTTTCAGTCAATATAAATGAACGTGGTTTGAAACCGAAATCGCGGGTTGCATCGCTGTGGTCAAACACTAAATCGCGGTTCATTCTTTCTGCCATGGCAGGTGTCCATTTGCGGTAGCGAGGCAAACATCTTAGCATTGCTACAGCCATACGAAATACTAAAAGAGGCACTGTAAATAACCGAACAGGCTGCTTTAAAGCATGAAAAATACGAGCAACCATGTCGCGATAAGTTAAGGTTTCTGCACCTGAAATATTATAGGCGCGATTAGCAACTTTTTTTGTGCGTAAGGCGGCGACACATGCCGCCGCAACATCTTGAGTATGAATGGGTTGACGCAAACCTTGGGCTTTGCCAAACAAGGGAAAAAAACCAAACCTTTTGATAACCCTAATGATTTCGGCAATATTTTTGTCGCGCCCGTATCCGTAAATTAACGTGGGACGTAAAACCACCCACTCTACCCCACGGGCTTGCGCCCAAGCTTCAACTCGTTGCTCAGCATCAGCCAAACAATGCGCCGTAGCTTGGTCTTCTGGGTCTGACGAGTCGTCTTTTGTAAAACGGCTGGTAGGAGGAAAGGGCGACTATGCGACGCACACCGTAAGCTTCGAGCATGTTGAAATGGTCGGGCAGTATCCAGATAGGGGCTACGCATAGCCAGTTTGAAATAGTTTCTTTATGTTTGTTTAGATGCGCTTTGGGCAAAGATGAGTTTGATGACAGCGTTTGTTGTGCTGACACAGTATGGCCTAGAGCTGCTTCAGAGCCATGCTTTGAATTGCTTCCATCGATACCAACAAGCGGCAGCCAGTTCACACCATCTTGAACGTTACGTTTATCTAAATTTCTTGAAAATGCATAAACCTCGTGACCTGCTTGAACCAGCAAAGACGATACAGACTCGCCCACTAAGCCTCGAGCACCAAGCAAGCCAACGGCATAGTGATTATTCACGGGTAAGCCCAAAACGTTTGGCGAGTAATTTAAACGAATGGTAAACCGAGACCATTGCAAAACGTAACCACACACCCACATTGACCAGCCACATTAAGACACTGGGATATTGATGCTTAAAAAACTTGTGATAAAAACGAATCATTCCTTTGTGTTTGTGCCATTCGACAAAGAAAGGGCGTGAACGGCTGCAATGACCATGATGGTGCATGACCCTCGCATCGGGCACAAACAGTATTTTCCAACCATGCTGACGAAAACGCATACACCAGTCTAAATCTTCACAATGTAAGAAATAAGCTTCGTCCCAAAGGCCGACATCTTCAACGGCTGCTTTACGAACCAGCATTAATGCACCAGAAATGGCTTCTACTTCTATTGGCTTAGTGGGTAAGGGTTGTTTATGTAAATGGAAGTCAAAGAAAAGCTTGGGCCAACGGTGGCTAAAGCGAGACAAGCCAAACGCTCGCACAAATGAACGCCATGGGGTGGGTGTTTTGCAGGGCAAGATACTTTCACTAAAGGAAAAAATTTGCGGCAGGGCCTTTTTAAGGCAAGTTCTAAGTGATCACTCTATCGATGCGGTAATTCACTTCGCAGGGTTCAATGCTGTAGGTGAGTTAGTTTCCCAGCCGATTGAACAGTACGCAAATAACGTTCAGATTAGCATCAGCAAGAGATGCAGATTTAATACATAAAAGCCCTAAGTTGAGTGACCACTGGTAACCCATCTGATAAGTGCCAAAACTTATGATTTCTTGAGCAATACCACTCTAAAATGTAAAAATTCGTTTAATTACCTTAACTCACCGGTTGCACATAATTGAATGACTTCTTTCAATCAACCCTTTACGATTGCCCCAATCGTTCTTTGCGGGGGTTCAGGTACGCATTTGTGGCCCTTGTCACGGCAAAGTTTTGCTAAACAGTTTATGCCTCTAATTGGCAATAAAAGTTTGCTGCAACTGACACTAGTACACACGTATCTGTTTAGATCAACGCCATTACTGATCTTCAACTGTTTCACGATACAGTCATGCAAGGGGCGCCATCCGCTTTAGAGGGTGAAATCGTTACCTTTGGGGTCGTGCCAACCTACCCTAGTTCGGCTTACGGCTATATGCAGACGCATGAACAAACGCAAAAAATACGCTCGAAAATACACATGGTCGCACACTTACACATACCGACACGGCGCCCAACCCTGTTTTTTAAGTTGGCCGTTTTATAAAAAAAACCACAAACTGCCGAATCCCAAGCGGTGATCTTACAAGGCAATGTCTGCTGGAATGCCGGCATTTTTCTTTGCACGCCAGGGTACCGAAGTGTTTATGCTGTGTGAAAACCTATCAACCTATATTCCAATCGGTGAAATACATCGCCTTAAAAACCCAAGCGTGGTTCAATTAGAAACGATTGAAATTCAATAGGGTAGTTACTTGGATGAGGATGACATTGTTCGGTTGGAAGATGTGTATGGGCGAGTGGTGCCGCTTTGATCATCAGCCATATATAAAAGTTAATGAAAGTTAATTTATGCGTTTAAGCCATATTGGTTGGAATCTTGCAGGCTTGTCGCTGCCACTATTGATTGCAGTCGTTACCGTGCCGCAACTCATCAGCAGGCTTGGCAACGAGCGTTTTGGTTTGCTTGCCTTAGCATGGGGGTTAATTGGGTATGCGGGCGCACTTGACTTAGGCATTGGTCGAGCGCTCACGCAGTGGGTGGCGCGGCTTAGAGGTGAGGGCAACCTATTGCCGATTAGCGGTATTTTAGCAACCGCCAATCGCATCACGCTTGTCGCAGGTTTGTTGGGTGGCGCGATCATTGCGCTGGCAGCGCTCGCGGGGTTAGGGTCATGGGTCAAAGCCGTCACCATTGCACCCATTGAAATCACTCAAGCCATGCTTTTATTGGCAATTGCCTTGCCAGCTCAGGCCATAAGTGCCACTTACCGAGGTGTTAACGAAGCCTTTATGAACTTTAAAGGCGTCAGCCTGTTACGGGTTGCGCTGGGCATGGTTGGCTTTGGTGGCCCCTACTTAGTGACTTTTTACACTTTGGAACTACCCTGGTTAGTCATGACTTTAGTCGCTAGCCGTCTACTGGCGTTGTTCGTGTATCGCTGGCTTGCTCATTCTTGTCTTGAAAAAAACGGTGTCATCATAGCTGAGGCTAAATACTCAAGCACGACGGCAAAATCACTTTTTTCGTTTGGGGGCTGGGTAGCTGTTAGCAATGTTGTTAGCCCCGTTATGATGCAGGCCGACCGATTTATGATCGGTGCTATTTTGTCGGCTGCTGCGGTTACCTATTATGTGTTGCCCTATGAAGTTGTAGTACAAAGTTTAATTATGGTTGGGGCTATTTCTTCTGTCATTTTCCCAAATTTAAGTAAACTCGTACACGAGCAACCCGATCAATGGCAACCCTATTTTCAGCGTTGGCTCTACATTGTTGCAGGCATGATGCTAGTGGTATGTAGCATGCTTGCTATTTTATTACCTACCCTACTCAGCCTATGGCTTAAAACTGAACTTGAGCCAATCAGCATTATGGTCGGGCAAATTCTTTGCTTGGGCGTTTTTGCGAACTCAATTGCTTCAATGTATTACGCTTTGTTTCATGCCAAAGGTCGGGCTGACATAACAGCTAAGCTTCATATGATTGAGTTACCAATCTTTTTAGCTGCTCTATTTTTTCTACTACATAAATATGGCATCACCGGAGCCGCTTGGGCTTGGGTTGGGCGAATGGTATTCGATGCCGTCGCTTTGGCGTGGTGCTCTAAAATAACGCGATCATGATTGCAGCGCTACGCACAGCTCCAAAGAAAACGACTGTTTTAACTATATTCATTTATTACATATTTAATTTTTTCCTTATTATTCGTTCAGATCTTCTTGTCGAATATTCAATCACAAGTAGTCTTGGGGCATTCGATGGCGTCTTACAATAACGTAGATGTAATTGTGGTCAACTGGAATGCTGGCCATCAATTACATAACTGCATGGTTTCAATTCAAAAAAATGGCATGCCGTATGTGGTGAACACAATCGTTGTTGATAACGGCTCAACTGATGGTTCTGCTGAGACTATTCAAAATGATCAAAATATTACGGTCATTCATTCTGAAACCAATCTAGGTTTTGGTAAAGCTTGCAATTTAGGTGCTCAACAAGCTAAAAGTAATTATCTTTTGTTTCTTAACCCAGACGCTGCGCTTTATTCAGAAACTTTGACTAATGCCTTGGCTTTCATGCAAGACCCTATCAATCAAAATATCGGTATCTGTGGCGTACAGTTAGTCGATGAATCTGGGCATATATCAAAAAGCTGTTCAAGATTTCCAACATCAACGAGCTTCGTTCTACATGCACTGGGTTTAGATCGTGTCTTTCCTAAACTAAGCCACTTTATGACCGAATGGAACCATAAAGAGACGCGTGAGGTCGATCAAGTCATTGGTGCTTTTTTTTTGGTTCGTCGAGAACTTTTTACCGCACTTAATGGCTTTGATGAACGTTTTTTTGTTTATTTTGAAGAGGTTGATTTTTCGCTAAGAGCTAGCCAATTAGGTTGGAACAGTGCGTATTTAGCTCAGGCTCAAGCGTTTCATGCCGGTGGTGGAACCTCAAATCAAGTCAAGGCGCGCCGACTGTTCTATTTATTGCGAAGCCGTATTCTGTTCGCTTTTAAGCATTTCAGCTTAATAGGGGCAGGCATGGTTTTGCTTTCAACCTTGTTTATTGAACCTGTGTCGCGCTCTATTCTTGCGCTCTTTCGCCACTCTTGGTCAACTTTTAAAGAAACTTGGTCTTGCTACGCAATGCTGTGGCAATGGTTGCCCAGTTGGGTGTTAAAAGGGTGCACGCGTTGAAACCCATACGTGTATTAGCTTTACCCAAATACGGCCCGCTTGGCTCGGCAAGTCGGTTACGTTTTTTACAATACTTCGCCCCATTGCAGGCGGCTGGGCTTGTTATCGAGCAAAGCTCTTTACTCAGTGACGATGCCCTACGATCACGTTATCAGACGGGTGATTATTCACACCTTCAACTTATACAAAGCTATGCTTCACGTCTTAAAGTGTTGTTAATAAAAGGTCGTTTCGATCTACTCTGGATCGAAAAAGAAGCCCTACCTTGGTTTCCGCTCTGGTTAGAAATTGCCATGCTAAGCGGAGTACCTTTTATTCTTGATTACGATGATGCCGTCTTTCACAATTATGATCAACACGGTTCAAAATGGGTACGTCAACTGTATGGGCAAAGAATTGACGGTTTAATGGCCAAATCTGCCTTGGTGGTTGGGGGTAACGCATACCTTTGCGATCGAGCACACCATGCAGGTGCGCCCTGGGTTGAGATGTTACCCACCGTGATCGATTTAGAACGCTACCCAGTTTCCTCTTCCCCCAAAACATTATCTACCGATGGCCTACCGCGTATCGTATGGATCGGTTCGCCCTATACCGTGCGTTATTTAAAATTACTGCAAGCGCCATTACAACAATTGGCTCAACGCGTTCCGTTTGTATTGCGGGTGATTGGTGGGAAAATTGATATGCTAGGCGTACACGTTGAAACCATAGACTGGGCAGAAGACAGCGAAGTAGAGTCAATCGCATCTGCCCATGTCGGTGTCATGCCCCTGTCTGACTCACCTTGGGAAAGGGGCAAATGTGGCTATAAGTTAATTCAATATATGGCTTGCGGTTTGCCTGTTGTCGCCAGCCCAATCGGGGTTAATACCGAAATTGTGCAAGAAGGTATCAATGGTTTTTTGGCCCATGACGCTTCCACTTGGGTAAATACTTTAGAGCAATTATTGACTCAACCTGAGCTAGCGACAAAAATGGGGCAAGCAGGTAGAAAACGAGTTGAAAGTGAATATTGCTTACAAGTGACCGCACCAAAATTAGAAAAATTAATGCGCCAAGTCGTGACTCAATCACGCACAACCATGGGAATGGTTAATTAACCACAAAAAAATGGTCTATTTAAAACCCAAACTTCTCATCGCCACAACGGTACCCGAGACCCTTGCAACCATTTTGCAAGGTCAGCCTGAGTATTTATCAAAATATTTTGAAACGGCAGTTGTCACCAGTGCAGGCGAGCCAACGCTTGGTATGCCTAAAAAGGCCAGGTTTACCGTCAACATGCATCGTGGCATTAGCCCGATAGCTGATTTAAAGTCAATCATTGCCATGGTCAAGGTCATACGTACATTTAAACCAGACATCATTCATTCTTACACCCCTAAAGCGGGTTTGGTGTGTATGGTGGCGGGTTTTTTATGCCGAGTCAGTGTGCGCATACACACCTTTACAGGCTTAATCTTTCCCACTACCCTTAACCGCTTGAAACATTTTGTTTTAAAGCAAGTAGACGCCTTAATCTGCGCGTGTGCCACCATGGTGGTGGCTGAGGGGGCAGGCGTCAAACGTGACTTAGCGCGCTTTAAGGTGACGAGTAAACCGATTCATATTATTGGCCATGGCAACATTGCTGGCCTTGATTCAACTTACTTTGACCCGAGCTTACCCGTGGTCAAACATGCGGTGACTGATCTTGATAACAATTTCAATAACAATCTTAAAAACAATCTATATTTAAACTTAGAAACGCACGCATCACTTCCGACATCAACTAATACCTTTATATTTCTATTTGTCGGTCGTTTAAACCGCGACAAAGGTTTAAAAGAACTAGCCCAAGCTTTCGTTGAGCTTGATGAGCAGGCCGTGTTGTGGCTAGTCGGCAGCTTAGACCCAACCGCCCCCCCCGACGCAAACACGCTTGATACTTTAAAAAAACACCCGCGTATCAAACAAATGGGGTTTTTACATGACGTGCGTGGTGTGTTGGCTCGGTGCAATGTTCTGGTGTTACCCAGCTATCGCGAAGGTTTTCCAAATGTGCTTCTGCAAGCTGGGGCGATGCAAAAACCAGTAATTGCCACTGACATTAACGGCAGTAATGAAATTGTTTTAGCCGGTGAAACGGGTTGGTTGGTTGCAGCTAAAAATGCTGGGGCCCTTAGGCAGGCCATGTTGCAAGCTATGCAAACGACTATAGATCAAAGGCTAAAAATGGGCTTGGCCGCCCGCAAACGTGTTCAAAAGTTGTTTGAGCGGGAAGACTACCTAACCGTGTTGGTGAGCTTTTACCAATCACTCACAAAGCAAACTAAACTAATCGGCTCAAATCATCCAAGCAACCCAAGCACCGCCAATCACCCAGACAAATCAGACAAACCAGACAACTCAAGCAAACCCAAAACATGAAACGTTTATTTGACATCTTGGTTTCGTTTTTGTCGCTCGTGCTGCTCGCCATTCCGCTCGCTGTATTGGCGTTTTTGGTGCGTAAAAAACTTGGTTCGCCTGTTTTATTTACTCAAGTACGCCCGGGCTTCGACGGCAAACCTTTTAAAATGTATAAGTTTCGCACCATGACTGATGCTCGCGGGCCTGATGGCAAACTGCTTGATGATGAGCAGCGCCTTACGTCATTTGGTAAAAGGCTTCGTAGCACAAGCCTTGATGAACTTCCCGAATTATGGAATGTTTTAAAAGGCGACATGAGCTTAGTGGGCCCACGCCCATTGCTGATGCAATACCTTCCGCTTTATAGCCCCCATCAATCCCGCCGACACGAGGTTCGCCCAGGCATTACCGGCTGGGCACAGGTCAATGGCCGCAACGCCATCAGTTGGGAACAAAAATTTAACTTAGATGTTTGGTATGTTGAGCAACGTCATCGTCAAAATGCTTTCTCGTGTACTGCGCTCGATATTAAAATATTATGGTTAACAGTTGAAAAAGTGTTTAAAAAAGAGGGTATTATTGCTAACCAAGACGTTACTATGCCACCTTTTACAGGATCAAAATAGGTTTACACAAGAGTGCCTTAAGTTTCATAGCCGTTTCGCCAATTTTTCACCTCCGTTGCCCTAACTGACGCCTCATTTGTATTTAAACCCCAAGGTCATAGGTTGTTCGTTAATAACAGAGATTCATAGCGTTAATATCAAGATTGTTTGTTTAAAGTTTTTTATTTTTTTAAGCTTCTTCATTTATGCTCAATACCCCTTTCGCCCCTTGGCCCAGTTTTAGCGCAGAAGAAATGGCTGCGGTACAGGCTGTCATGGCTTCAAACCAGGTTAACTACTGGACAGGGCAAGCGTGCCGCCTCTTTGAAAAAGAGTTCGCGCAATGGGTGGGTGTACCCCATGCCGTCGCACTTGCAAATGGTACCTTGGCGCTTGATTTGGCATTGAAAGCCCTAGATGTTGGGCCAGGTGACGAAGTGGTGGTAACACCCCGCACGTTTATTGCCAGTGTTTCAAGCGTGGTGAGCGCGGGTGCCACACCTGTATTTGCTGATGTTGAGCTCGATAGCGGCAACATTTCAGCACGCACCATTGCGCCCGTCATCACGCCCAAAACCAAAGCTATTATTTGTGTGCATTTGGCCGCTTGGCCGTGTGACCTAGACCCCATTATGGTGTTGGCTGAAAAACACAATTTATACGTAATCGAAGACTGCGCCCAAGCGCATGGGGCGCAATATAAAGGCCGCAGTGTTGGCAGTATTGGCCACATTGGCGCGTGGAGTTTTTGTCAAGACAAAATCATGACGACTGGTGGCGAGGGCGGCATGGTCACCACCCGTGATGAAACCTTATGGCGCAAGATGTGGGCCTATAAAGACCATGGCAAAAGCTATGAGGCCATTTACGAACGCGAGTTACCCACTGGGTTTGGTTTCAAATGGATTCATGACAGTTTTGGTACCAATTGGCGCATGCTTGAAATGCAAGCGGCCATTGGTCGAGTGCAACTCAAAACGATGCCCCAATGGTTGGCCCAGCGCAATAAAAATGCTCAAATGCTCACTGAAGCGTTCACATCTTTAACAGGTGAGCAAGGCGCGCTACGTTTACCAAAAATTGGCTGTTTGAGCGGTTGTCGGGCTATTACATGTGGTTCAACTCAAACCGATCAAATTGCTTGCCCACTGGGCTGCGTTCATGCTTTTTATAAGCTTTATGCTTACATCAAACCAGAGCATCTAAAAGAAGGTTGGTCGCGCGACCGTATCATTCAAGAAATGAACCAAGCGGGCGTACCCTGCTTATCAGGTAGTTGTAGCGAAGTGTACTTAGAAAAAGCATTTGATGGCACCGGCTGGCGGCCCGCTAAGCGACTACCGAACGCTCAAGCCTTAGGTGAAACATCGATTATGTTTTTGGTGCACCCTACAATAACGCAAGACCAAATACAACAAACAATTCAAGCTTTTACACAGGTTATGAGCCTAGCTGCTCAATTTAATGACGTCGTTATAGATTAAATTTGAAGCTCTAGGTTGTTTACCTTAGCATCACTTATACTTTAACTATTGATGTTACCAAACAAGCAGTTGTGTAAATTTTAAACGCGCGCCAAGTACGCTTCTGAACGCAATACATACCCCTCTTACACAACACCTAACATGTTTAAAAGCATTGCAAACCTAGCCTTAGATTTACCGCGTACTTTAAAACGCCTAGTAGTCCTGGGCGTTGATATTTCACTATGCTTACTCACCGTTTGGTTTGCCTATTTTTTAAGGCTTGATTACTTCGTCACGTTGAGTGATCGCGCTTTTTGGCCAGGGTTAGCCTCAGTGGTTATTGCTATACCCATTTTTATTTCATTTGGTTTGTACCGTGCCATATTTCGCTATGTCGGGTTAGCGGCGTTTGTCACCATTTTTAAAGCTGTGGCACTGTATGGCTTAATCTTTGTCACCTTATTTACGGTCATTAGCTTTGGCGATGTTCCTCGAACGGTAGGCCTCATTCAACCTTTGTTATTGTTAATTGCAGTTTCAGCCTCACGCATGTTGGCGCGCTTTTGGTTAGGGGGCTTGTATTTAAGTCGCAGTAAATTAGCGTTGAGGCCTGGCGTGTTAATTTACGGCGCAGGTGATGCCGGGCGGCAACTGGCAGCGGCCATGCTAAATAACCCTGAAATGGAAGTAAAGGGGTTTTTAGATGACGATACCCGCCTGCAAGGCCGAGTCTTAAACGGCAAACGCATATACAACCCCAGTAAAATTAACGCTCTAGCCCAACGTTTAAATGTATCAACGGTTTTATTAGCCCTGCCTTCAACAAACCGGCAGCGGCGCAATGAAATTATCGAAGGTTTGATTCAAGCCAAAATCTCGGTGCGCACACTACCAAGCGTGGCTGACTTAGCCCAAGGTAAAGTCACTGCGGCTGACATTCGTGAGCTTGATATTGATGACCTTTTAGGCCGTGAGGCGGTTACACCTGATCTTGAGTTATTGTCAATCAACATTGCTGGTAAAACGGTTTTGGTAACGGGCGCAGGGGGCTCAATCGGTAGCGAGTTATGCCGACAGATTATGCAATATAAACCGCATACTTTGTTGCTAGTTGAGCTAAATGAGTTAGCGCTTTATGCCATACACCATGAGCTTGAAAGTAAGTTTGTCGGCAACCAAACAGATCAAGCAATATTTAAACCTGTTGACAACGCTTCTGCCACAGTTAGTGGCTCATCAATTGCTCAATCTAAAACTGACCCTTCAATCAACATAAGCAATATTCATTCACACATCAAATTAGTTCCTCTTTTAGCTTCAGTCTGCGACGCAACCCGAGTTAAGCAAATTTTAGAAGTCTTTAAACCCCACACCATCTACCATGCGGCGGCTTATAAACACGTACCGATGGTTGAACACAACCCCATTGAAGGGGTAGTCAACAATGTCTGGGGCACGCGAACCGTGGCATTGGCGGCACAAGCATGTGGTGTACCCGATGTGGTGCTAATTAGTACCGATAAAGCGGTGCGCCCCACCAATGTCATGGGTGCCAGTAAACGCTTGGCTGAGATGGTTTTACAAGGCTTGGCAGATTTGCCTACTCCAACTCGTTTTACGATGGTGCGGTTTGGCAATGTGCTGGGCTCTTCAGGCTCAGTCGTACCTCGGTTTAAACAGCAAGTACGTAGCGGGGGGCCTGTGACCATTACCCACCCTGACATCACCCGTTACTTTATGACCATACCCGAGGCCGCACAGTTGGTGATTCAAGCCGGGGCGATGTCGCGCCGCGATTTAAGCGCAAACGGTCGTGTCTACGTACTTGACATGGGTGAACCTGTCAAAATTATTGACCTAGCCCGCCGCACCATTGAACTATCTGGCTTAACCCTGCGCGACGAGCAAAACCCAGAGGGTGACATTGAGTTGATGGTCACAGGCCTGCGCCCCGGAGAAAAACTCTACGAAGAGTTATTGATCGGTGACAACCCTCAAACCACCGACCACCCCCGCATTATGCAAGCCAACGAGGCGCATTTGCCCTGGGCAGAACTTGAAGTTGAGCTCGTGAAGCTTGACATCGCTATCAAGCAAAACGACGTAGAAGCCCTGCGCAAACAGCTTGAACAATTAGTAGTGGGCTACAAGCCGAATAGCCCCATTGTTGATTGGTTATATTTGGCTGAGAATAGTCAATAACCCATTCACTTCACACTCTTAGCATCTTGCCCAAACAAGATCTTCTTTGATTCTTCATCAACGGTTTTGTTTTGATTCACTCTATCGGCCAATGCATAAGCTTCAATCGTCGCGGGCCGGGCGTGTACACGTGCAAACCACTTCGCCAACGCGGGGAAGTTCGCCAGGTCTTGTTGCTGACGCTCGTGCGGCACCACCCAGGGGTAGCTGGCCATGTCGGCGATGGTGTATTGGTCACCGCAAATGTAATCACGGCCATCGGCCAAGTGTTTATTTAATACACCATATAAACGACCGGTTTCTTTGACGTACCGCTCCATTGCGTAGGGTAGTTTTTCGGGGGCATACTGCACAAAATGATGGTTTTGACCGGCCATGGGGCCTAGGCCACCCATCTGCCAAAACAACCATTGCAGGCATTCGTTACGGCCGCGTAAGTCTTGCGGTATGAGGGTTTGGGTTTTGTCTGCCAAATACAACAAAATCGCACCTGATTCAAATATAGCGATCGGCTCACCACCGTCTGCAGGTTGTTGATCAACGATGGCGGGTATGCGGTTGTTGGGGGCAATTTTTAGAAAATCAGGGTCAAATTGCTCGCCCCGACTGATGTTAATAGGCTTAATTTGATAGTCAAGCCCTGCTTCTTCTAAAAATAAAGTGACTTTGTGGCCGTTTGGAGTCGTCCAGTAATAAAGATCAATCATGGTGTTTCCTAAGGTTATCTAATATTTACGAATTAGGTTATTGCTAGCAAGTATTTGTTTACAAATGGTTACATCGTGTATCGTCGTGACTTCGTTTGAACTCAATGCTTATGTTAAGGAATATCATTTATGTCGCCTAGCGAAATCACCGTACTCGGTGGCTTGCTGATTGGTCTAGTTTACGGTGCGGCGGCACAGGTGACAGGCTTTTGTTTGAACCGTGCGCTGCGCGATCGATTTGGCAACAAACAACCGTCTATGCAGCTCAAAACAACTCTTTCTACAGAAACAATCACACAAAACAGCAGCAAACTCAGATCTTTTGTCTTAGCACTAGCCATCGCCATGGCCGGTACGCAATGGGCACACCAAACCAGCACAATCGATTTGGCGAGTTCAATTTATGTCACGCATCAGTTTTCTTGGTTGTTAATAGCTGGCGGCGGTTTACTGTTTGGTTGGGGCATGATTTTGGCGCGAGGCTGTGGGGCCCGCACCTTGGTGTTGTTGGGTCAAGGCAACATGCGCTCTTTAGTTGTGGCCCTGTGCCTAGGTATTTCTGCATTTATAACGTTAACCGGCTTGCTAGGCCCCTTGCGTAGCGAAATAGCAAGTGTTACCACCGTGTCCATTCCCTGGGCGGGTTTGCAGAACCGCTGGGGTGCGGCGTTTGTTGTTTTAGCCTTATTGTTTTACGTTTTTAAAGACCGGGGCTTTTTAAAGCAAAGCCGTGATCTGTGGGGTGGCATCGTCGTAGGTTTAATGATTGTGGCGGGCTGGTTGGTCACAGGCTGGTTGGGTTTTGATGAATTTGAAACCAACGCACCCGGTTCGGTGGGGTCGTTAACCTTTGTCGCCCCCATTGGTTTGGCGATTCAATACGCCATGATTGCCACCGGTTTAAGTTTGAGTTTTGGGGTGACCGTTGTGTTGGGCGTGGTGGTAGGGGCTTTTGTGTCTGCTCGTGTGACGGGTACTCACCGGTTTGAAGGGTTTCGTAGCCCAGAGGAAATACGCCGCTATATTATGGGCGGGGTATGTATGGGTATTGGCGGTGCCTTGGCGATGGGTTGCTCGATTGGCCAAGGTTTAACCGGGTTGTCTACATTGTCTTACGTATCAATGTTGGCGGTTTCAGGTATCGTAATTGGTGCGCGGTGGGCTTTGCATCGCGGGTTTTGAAAGTGTTTTAAACACGATGAGGCCTAATGTTGAAAGCGCCGCAATTTCGCTTAAGTAAAGTTAAATCGCTTTTTAAATCGCTCGTATCTAAAAGACTGGCGCATACACTAGACACGCTTCAAAAACATCAAAAAAGCAGCGGCATTGTCAGGGGTAACCGCAAAAATCAAAGTAAGCGAAGCATAATTGGGGCGTCTGCCTTACTATCAGTAACGCTTTTGGCGGGCTGTAGTTCCATACAACTCGCATACCGCACGTCAACCGCCTTAATACAATACCAACTTGATAGCTACCTTGATTTAACCGACGTACAAGAAGCAACCCTAAAAGAGCAATTGCAAAAGTTTAAAGCCTGGCATGAACAAAATGCCCTGCCTCAATACGCACAAACACTAGAATCTTGGCGGGTTGAGTTGGCAACGGGCAAAAAGTTTACCGTTGCCGATATTTTGCAGAAACAAGCTGTTTTAGAAGACGCCTTAATGGCGATGGGTGCGCAGGCTGCGGTGCGTTTAGCACCCGTGTTGGTCACGCTGACCCCACAACAGCGGCAACGGTTAAGCAAAGAGTTCGCTGACAACAACGCCAAGTACCAGCAAGAGCAGGTCAAAGTTGCCATGACCCCTAAAGGCCGAGAAAAGCGGCTTGAAGAAGTGGTTGATCGCTACGAAGATTGGTTGGGTGATTTAACTGCGCAACAGAAACAATTAATTAAAACTTGGCTAGACGGTCGAGGCTCTATGGTCGCTTTGTGGGCGCAAGAGCGTATGGCACGGCAAGAGGCCTTAATTGATCTCATACAAGAAGCGCAAGACCACGGCTCTGCCGAGCGCGCTGCGGTGGCTTTAAAAAACTATTTTGCGAGCTTAAGCAATTACCGTGTGGCTGATATTCAACAATTAAGCGAAGAAAGGCGTCAGCAATTGGCTCAACTTACCGCTTCAATATTAAATTCGCTAACACCTAAACAGCGTCAAATGCTTGATGCTAAGTTGGCTGACTATGCCAATGATTTTTTAGAGTTGGCGGCCATAAACTAAATATGGCAACCTTTGCAACCTTAAGCCCTTAACCCTTAAGTTGGTTGGGGGTGTTGTTTTAAATTAGCTTGCGTACTTACGCATTATGTCTTGCGCTGATTCGGCTTACGGTACCTGTTGTAACCCCACAAGTACTGCATTGGTGCCAAGCGAATGGCGCGCTCAATGTTTTGATTCATAAGGGTTAAAGCGGCAATGGGGTCTTCAGGCCATGGGGTGGGTACTTCCCAATATTCCATCTTACAAAGCGTTTCACCGGGCTGTCGCACCACGCATAGCATAATAACGGGCGCACCAGTTAGGGTTTGCAGACGGTGCACTAAACGCATGGTGTAAGCGTCTTGACCAAAAAAGGGTGCCCACTCGCCCTCACCCATAACGGGCACTTGGTCGGGTAGCAACCCTGCAGTTTGGCCCCGTAGCAATGTTTTAACCAACGCCCGCACGCCCGAAGCATCGGCGGGTACAACTTTAAGTTGGTCTGATGTACGCAACGACTTAATAAAATCGCGCAACCATGCCACGCGGGGTGGCTTAAACAACACGGTTGAGGGGTGGCGGGCGCTAAACAATGAGCCCAACAATTCGTAACTACCTAAGTGCGGTGAAATCAATATCAGCCCTTTGCCTTTGGCCAACAATTGGTCGGCGAGTGCCCAGTCAATCGGTTGGGTATGGGTGGCCACGCGCGCTGACGACCAGTCACGCCACCAATAAGGCATTTCAAGAAACATTTGACACACGTGTTGCATTGACTCTCGCGCCATGTGTTGGCGTTCGGTTTCGCTGAGTTCTGGAAAGGCAATGGCTATATTTAATATGGCACGGCGCTTGTAACCACCCGGCAACGCCCACAATAACCACCCCGCCCCCGTACCCAACGACCTCAAAAATGATAAGGGGAACACGCCCAAGCAAGCAAACACTGCATGGGCGAACCACGTGCCTAGACGTATTGATTTGGTTGATGAAGAGGTCATATCGTGAATTATATTTAGATGTAAGCCAATGCTAGCAAACTCAGCAAAGACCATGTTAAAAATGTAATCACCTTTGACATGAAACACTTCAAAGGTGTTGATGATGATTTTTACTACGGAATAACGCTTGTCGCACACTATACATGCGGGTCAACCTTTGATATTTTTACACAAATAAATAATGGCCATCACGTATTGACTGCTTTACAATTCAACGCGATTGTTACAACCGTGCAACACCATGCAACTTATGTTGAGAAATAGTTCTCAACACCATGGAACCCAAAAGGTACCTTGATGCTTGAATTTATGGCTTCTATTATGCGCGCTATCAATACGCTGAACCGCGAAGTGGGGCGCGTTTTTTCTTGGTTGGCGCTGGCAATTGTGTTGGTCTGTTTTTCAGTGGTGGTTGAACGCTACTTTTTTAACAATACGCGCTTATGGGCGCAAGATTTATACGTCTGGCTCAATGGCTTCATGTTTACGGCTGTGGCTGGCTTTGCGTTGCTGCGCGACGATCATGTGCGGGTTGATATTTTTTACCGCCCCGGTACCATTCGACATAAAGCGATTTGTGACGCCATTGGTGTGCTGATTTTCTTATTCCCCTTTATGTTTGTTGTTGTGTTTTATGGTTTGCCCTATGTGCAACGATCATGGCGTATTTTAGAAAACTCGGCCAACATCGGGGGTAT
>Ga0209702_10004722_pt1 | contig 19452 bp, 19 predicted proteins | sample FRY01_FD_187210 | JGI IMG/M metagenome (GOLD analysis project Ga0209702, IMG submission 187210) | Freshwater microbial communities from Lake Fryxell liftoff mats and glacier meltwater in Antarctica - FRY-01 (SPAdes) (version 2) | ecosystem: Environmental > Aquatic > Freshwater > Ice > Glacier...
ATAGTGAATTAGTGATTCTTAAAGAAGATAAAATCGTTAGGATAAAACCTTGAATTTCTGGTTTAACTGTTTAACTGATTAACCGTTTAATCGGTTAATTGTTTAACTGTTTAATTGTTTAACTGTTTAATCGTTTAACCGATTAATCCTAATAATCAAAAATAAACGTTCCCTTTTCTACAAGATTTGTTTCTTAATGAAAAAATAAAATAACTTTGTGACTTAGCGCCTTCGTGGCAAAATCAGTGCAATCTATTTATATACGAAAAAATATAATAACTTTGTGACTTAGCGCCTTTGTGGCAAAAAAACTACCCAATTGAAAGACATTATATTAAAAGCCGAAAACATCTCCAAGCAATACCGCCTCGGACAAGTTGGCACAGGCACGCTCAGTCACGACTTAAACCGTTGGTGGCACGAAATACGGGGCAAGGAAAACCCCTATCTCAAAATAGGCGATACCAACGACCGAAGCACCAAAGGCACGAGCGACTACGTTTGGGCACTCCAAGATATTAATTTTGAAGTAGAACGAGGCGAAGTTTTAGGCATTATTGGCAAAAATGGAGCGGGAAAATCTACCTTGCTAAAAATTTTATCCAAGGTAACAGCACCCACAACCGGAAGCATCAAGTACAACGGACGCATTGCCTCCTTGCTAGAAGTAGGAACCGGATTTAATGGCGAAATGACCGGACGCGAAAACATCTTTTTGAACGGTGCCATTTTAGGAATGACCAAAAAAGAAATCGCCTCCAAGATTGACGAAATCATAGATTTCTCGGGTTGTGAGCGTTATATAGACACTCCCGTAAAACGCTACAGTAGCGGAATGTATGTGCGACTGGCTTTTGCCGTTGCAGCCTTCCTCGAACCTGATATTTTAATTATTGATGAGGTGCTTGCCGTGGGCGATGCCGAATTCCAAAAAAAAGCCATTGGCAAGATGCAGGATATTTCTAAACAAGGCGGTAGAACGGTTTTGTTTGTGAGTCATAATATGGCGGCGATAAAACAGTTATGCACTAGGTGTTTAGTGCTAAGAAACGGACAATTAGTTGCGCAAGGTAATACAACAGAGATTGTTGAAAATTATTTAGGAGAAAATAATACTATTGTAGCAAAAAAACAGTGGAACAATAAAAATGCTCCTCGTAATTTTTTTATAGAAGTTAAAGATGTCTCAGTGCACTATAGAGATGGTTCTATTTCAGAAAATGGTAATTATAATATAACTGAAGAAATAGGAATAACCACTAGATATAATGTTATTGAAGATGGATTTTCTTTTATTCATGGGGCTAATTTTTATAATAATGAAGAAATTAATATATTCAATTCACATGATGTAAGTTCTGAAAATAGGTCTAAAAAGAAAAGAAAAGGGACATATCAAGCAACGATGTGGATTCCTAAAAACCTTTTAAGTGAAGGAGTATTATTTATAAGTATTGTTTTTTTTAAGCCTAATCCATTTGAAATGTTTGTTCATTTGGAAAAAATAATATCCATTAATATTTTTGATGAAATGAAAGGTAACTCATCTAGAGGTGAATATACAGATGGTTTTTCCGGTTATGTAAGACCTCTTTTACGATGGGAAACAAACAAAACTAATTAGTATGATAAGTAAAATATTAAAAAAAATTGGATACATAAAAGAGGAGAATCTAAAGTTTGTCTTAGAGAATAATTATATTCTTCCTAAATCTCAAATTACATATTCAAATGATTTACTTTATACTTTTCATAATGCAGATTTTTTGAAAAATCCTCTTTTCGTTGAATCTTATGAGTTAGGTAAAAATACGGATGGAGGAACTCTTCTGAAAAATTATGATATTCAGTGGAGAATTCATATTCTGTGCTGGGCCGCTACACATGCTTCTAAACTGGAAGGAGATTTTGTAGATTGTGGTGTTCACACAGGCATTTTTGCTAGAGCGGTTGTTAATTACATAGATTTTCAATTATCTAATAAAAAATATTTTTTATTAGATACATTTAATGGTCTTGATGAAAAGTATAGTAATGAAAAGGAATTAAAAAGAAATTCTTCAATGGGATACGATAAAGAAGATTCCGAGCTACTTTATAAAAAAGTTACAGATACATTTAAAGATTTCAATGTGAAAATAATAAAAGGAGCAGTACCTGAGTCACTCAAATATGTAGATTCAAATAAAATTTGTTATTTATCAATAGATATGAACTGTATTGAACCTGAAATTGCAGCTCTTGAGTTTTTTTGGGATAAGATGGTTAGTGGTGGAATTATTATTCTTGATGATTATGGATATGCTAATAGTACTAATGATCAAAAAGCAGCCCACGATTCCTTTGCTTTGTCAAAAAATGTTGAAATACTAACTTTACCAACATGTCAAGGATTGTTGATAAAACCATAATAAAACCCTATGATATATTCAATTTTAAAAAAAATATTTAAAAAATTTAAAGCGACAGAGATTTATGATTTTAATAAATCTAATCCTTTAGGAGGAAATGGAGAACGTATAGATATTCAGAATGGATTTAAAATAAATTATGAATCATTAGATTTATATCAAAAAAATCATTTTAAAAGATATGAATTTGCAAAAACTATAATTACAAAAGATGAAGTATGTGGCGATTTTGCTTGTGGCACAGGATATGGATCAGTAATGATTTCAGATAAAGCAAAATTAGTTATAGGAGCAGACTTGGATACAGTTGTTATTAACAAAATCAAAGAAAGATATAAAAATGTTTCAAATGTTGTTTTTATAAATGAAAATTTATTAGATATAGAGTATGAAAATTTTTTTGACACTATTTTATCATTTGAAACAATTGAACATTTTGAAGAGAATGATATAAAAAAGATTCTTAAAATATTTTCGAAATCATTAAAAAAAAATGGTAAGCTGATTTTTTCAACACCATATAATCAAGAAAAAAGTGAAGCTGCTTTAAAACTTGGATTTCATTTAACATTTAATATTGATGAAAAGAACATTAGCGATTGGTTAAATGAAGCAAGTTTTGAGATTGAATTTTTGAGCTATCAAAATTATGATACTCATTTAATAAATGAATTTTTAGATAAAAAAGAGTTTATTATTTGTGTAGCTAGAAAGCGTTAAATGAATGGCTAAAATTTCTATTTGTATACCCACGTATAATAATCCAATTTCTTTAAAAAGATGTTTGGATTCGATTATGATTCAGAAATTTAGAGATTTTGACGTCATAATTACTGATGATTCAGATATTGATAACGTAGAAAATCTTGTGTGCTCTTATGATTTCCAAGAAATAAAGTTTCAGTATTTCAGGAATTTCCCAGCGTTAAAATCCCCTGAAAATTGGAATTCAAGTATACGAAGGGCAAAGGGAGAGTATATAAAATTGTTGCATCATGACGATTGGTTTACTTATGATTTTAGTTTGAAAATCTTAGTAGATTTAATGGAGAATAATAATAATGCTGTAATTTGTTTTGTGAGTTCTAGAAATGTTGATTTAGAAAGTAATTCAATCGTCAATATTAATAAACCATCATATAATTGGATCTATCAGATACTAACTAATCCAATAGAATTAATATCTGGTAATTTAATTGGATCTCCTAGTGCAACTATTTATAAGAATGGACTAGGTATTTATTATGATAAAAATCTAAAATGGTTTGTTGATGTTGAATTTTATATTAATATTTTAAATAATTTTAATGGTTCAATAGAATTAAATGAAATAGATGCAATTAGCATTGGTGTTGGGGACTCTCAAATATCTAGAGAATGTGAAAATAATCCATTTGTAATTATCTTTGAATTTTTTTATGTTCTTAAAAAGTATAAAGTAAAAAAAATTCTTGATAATGAGGTTATTTTAAAAACAACTCTCAATTTGTTTTTAAGATTTAATATTAAAAATATAAAAAAGATACGGTCACTTGGTTATAAAGAGGAATTACCAGTTGATATAAATAAAGTGTTAATTTTAATTTGGAAGATTAAAATTAAAAAAAGGATATTAAAATTTTTAAATCAACTCAAAAAAACGAGTTGATTTTAAAAATATCAATATTGAGAAATATAGTAAAATGATAATAACAAAATTAGAAGGAGGGCTTGGAAACCAAATGTTTCAATATGCTATTGCTAGTATTCTTGTAAAAAAAAAGAATGCAGCAATTTTAATCGACACAAATTTCTTTAATGAAACAGAGAAAAACCAAGATTTCACACCAAGAAATTTTGAGCTTTCAATATTTAATAATTCATACATTCAAGCATCGGAATTGGAGATTGGATATTTTCAACAATTATCATTTATTGATAAAATTAAGAAGAAATGTGGTTTTAATTATCCTAAAATTTATAGTGAAGCATCCTTTAGTTTTGATGAAAAAGTATTGTCCACTAATTTACCAGTATATTTGAAAGGTTATTTCCAGAGCTATAAATATTTTATAGGTTATGAAAATGTAATTAAGAATGTTTTCGCTTTTCCGATTGATAAATTGGATTCAATTAATGAAAAATTATGGTTAACGATTAATCAAACCAATTCAATTTCAATTCATATCCGTAGAGGAGATTATGTCAATGATAAGAATACACAAGGATACCATAGTAATTGTAGTTTAGATTATTATAAAGATGCTATTGCTCTGCTTGCTTCCAAGGTCAATGATGTTAGCTTGTATTTCTTTTCAGACGATACAGACTGGGTTAAAGAGCAATTTGAAAAAATATCCTATCCTAAAGTATTTGTTACTAATAATACAGGCGAGAATAGTTGGAAAGATATGTGTTTAATGAGTTCTTGTCATTACAATATCATTGCAAATAGTTCCTTTAGTTGGTGGGCAGCTTGGTTAAATGAGCGTTCCAATAAAATGGTTATTGCTCCTAAAAAATGGTTTGTTGATACTGAAATAAGTACTAATGATTTAATTCCTAGCGAATGGATTTGTCTTTAAATGGGATGCCTAAAATAACTGTATTGATGCCAGTGTATAATTGTGAATTATACATAAAAGAATCAATTGATAGTATCCTAAATCAAACCTTTACGGATTTTGAATTTTTAATAATAGATGATGCCTCAACAGATCAAACTATTGCGCTAATTAAGACCTATACTGATGCTAGAATTAAATTAATTGTAAAGCCAGTCAATACCGGTTTAACTAATAGTTTGAATCAAGGATTAAAATTAGCAAAGGGAGACTATATTGCCCGAATGGATGGGGATGATATAAGTTTGCCTGAAAGATTTGCAAAACAAGTTGCTTTTTTAGAAACAAATTTAGATACAATATTATGTGGAACTTGGTTTAGTATTATAGGCTCTGGTGATGTTGCAAAAGTTCCCGAAAATCAAGATGAAATAAAGGTAGCTTTGTTAAAAGGGAATTGTATTGCTCACCCATCTGTAATGATGAGGAAACAAGTTTTAGAAGAACTTCCAATAGCTTATGATGCCGAAAAAGAATCGGCCGAAGATTTTGATTTATGGGTTCGGTTAATAGCTTTAGGAAAACTTCATAATTTGCAGGAAGTATTGTTAAAGTACCGAGTGCACGATGCACAAGTTTCTCAAAAAAGGGAGGCTTTGCAAGTACAATTATCATTACAATTAAGACTTCAAATGTTTCGATATTTAAATTATTCCTTTAATAACAAAGAATATGATTTATTGAAGAAAATAATTGAGAGTGGTTTTTTGGTTACTTTTACCGAACTTAAAGATTTTCTTATTCTAAAAGAAAAAATGCTTTTAGCCAATGCGGATGGTTTTTTTGATTCTAATGGGTTTAAGAAATATTTAAGTGATTTGCAAAAACAATGTTTTAAAAACTATTTTGTTCACAGAAAAAGTTATCATCCATTAATTTGTTTTCAGTATTTTGCAAGTAGAAATAAATCGGATGTCAAATTAAAACGAATTGACGAACTAAAATTAATCTTAAAAACAATTATTTTTTATACTAAAAAATGAATAATCCATTAGTTTCCATCATAGTTCCCTGCTACAAGCAAGCTCAATTTTTGGATGAGTCTTTGCATTCGGTTTTAGAACAAACTTATGACAATTGGGAATGTATTATTGTCAATGATGGTAGTCCAGACAACACGGAAACCGTTGCTAAGGAGTGGTTAGACAAAGATTCGCGATTTAAATATATTTATAAAGAAAACGGAGGCTTAAGTAGTGCTCGTAATGCTGGATTAGAAGTTGCTTCTGGAGATTATATTCAGTTTTTAGATTCAGATGATGTTTTAGCAGAGCGAAAATTGGAGTTATCCGTAGAAAAAATTATTACTGAAAATGCTGAAGTTGTAGTTTCTGATTTTAGAATGTTTACTACTAATGTTAATGAAAGTACAGCACCATTTTGTGTTTTGAAAACTGAGTATTTAAGCTTTGAAAACATTCTTTTTAATTGGGATTATTTGTTTTCAATACCAATTCACTGTGGTTTTTTTGGTAATTCTTGTTTTAAGGTATTTAGATTTCCTGTTGAATTGAAAGCAAAGGAAGATTGGATATTGTGGATATCAATATTTGAAAATAACCCTAAATGTGTATTTATATCGGATTCACTTGTGGGCTATAGGCTTCACGCCGCTAGTATGACAAAGGATAAAAAGATAATGGATGCTAACTATTTATCTTCTTTGCTTTATTTAAAAAATAAAATCAAAGACTCTGATTTTGATCAATTGTTGATTAAAACGATTTGTCGGTTAAAAGATAAAATTGTTGATCATGAACTAAAATTTCAAAAAATTAAGAGATCAAATAGTTATAAATTAGGATTTAAAATTCGAATTTTATTAGATAAAATAGGAATGTTACGATTGTCTACATTGTTATTAAATAAATTAAATAAATGCTTGCAATAATAATTCCCTATTTTAAACTCACTTTTTTTGAGGCTACATTGCAATCGTTAGCCAATCAAACAGATAAGCGGTTCAAGGTTTATATTGGTGATGATGCCAGTCCTGAAAATCCAAAAGCTTTGTTAGAAAAGTATCAAGGACAATTTAATGTGGTGTACCATCGATTTCAGGAAAATTTAGGTGGAACATCATTAACCCAACAATGGGAGCGTTGTATTGCTCTTTCAAGGAATGAAACATGGTTAATGATATTAGGAGATGATGATGTTTTGAGTGAAAATGTAGTGGAGAAATTTTATGAAAATGTAGAGAGTATTCAAGCTATTTCAAAAGTAATTCGGTTTGCGACACAAAAAATAAATCATAATCAAGATGTTGTGAGTGATATTTATTTGAACCCAAAAATCGAAATAGCGACTGATTTTTTATTTAGACACACACGAAGTTCTCTAAGTGAATATATGTTTTGTACAGAGAGAATAAAAACTATAGGGTTTAAGGATTTTCCGTTAGGGTGGTTTTCTGATGTATTAGCCGTTTTGGAATTTTCAAATTTTAAAGAAGTTAATTCTATCAATGATGCTCTTGTTTATATTAGAATTTCACCGATAAGTATTTCTGGAAAAAAGGATAATCTAAATTTAAAAGCAATAGCTACCTTTGAATTTTATTATTATTTATTAAGTCAAAAAAGTAATTATTTCACAAAAAACCAAAATAAATTGCTGTTTCAAAAAATTGAAAATTGCTATTTGAACAACAAAAATGAAATAATTTTATTGATAAAAATTACAAAAATCTATTTCCTTAATTTATTAATTTTGGATTATATTAAATTTTTAAAATCAATTTTTTTATCTGTGCTAAATAGAACCCAAAAAAATGAGAGAAGGCGATAATCCTAATAAAAGTAAAACGGACCTAAATTTTAACTACACGCACCAAGTTATTATTCCTGTATTTATACCTAATGAAGAAGGATATTTTAAGGATGCTTTTACTATTTTTAAACTTTGTATTCAATCCTTAATAAATACAAGTCATAAGCAAACCTATATTTCGATTATCAATAATGGCAGTTGTCCCATCGTTACCAACTATTTAGACGATTTATTTTTAAATAAACAAATTCAAGAAATTATCCATACTGCAAATATTGGTAAGATAAATGCAATTTTAAAAGGTTTGGTTGGAATTGATATTGAGTTAGTAACTATTTCAGATCAGGATATATTGTTTCAAAAAGAGTGGCAATCTGAAACGTTAAGTGTTTTTAATAATTTTTCTAAAGCAGGAGTAGTTGGGTTAATCCCAATGCTTGAATTGTATAGAAATAATAGTGAAAATTGTATTCTTGATTTTTTATTTTCTAAAAAAATGAACTTAGAGAATATCAAAGAGGTTCAAAGTATGAGAATGTTTTATGATAGTATTTGGGGTTATCAAAAATATGATGAAAACTTTTTTAAAAAAATATTAGTTGTAAATTCTAATAATAAAAATGTTGCTATTGTTGGTTCAGGTCATTTGGTTGCAACATATAAAAGGACTATTTTTAATTCTTTGCCATCAACACTTTCAAAAGACTTGTTAAGTGCTCAAAGTGAAATGAAATTTTTAGATTTGCCCCCGTCCCAATTAGGTTATTACCGTCTGACCACAGCTAATAATTATGCTTTTCATATGGGAAACAAATTTGAAGATTGGATGGTAAATTATCTGCCGTCAAAAGACAAAAATGCAAAACAAATATTGCTTTCAGATTCAAATCATTATTTTAATTTAAACTTAAGCAAAAAAATAATTCATAAACTAAAACGTCAATTTGTAAAAAGAATAGTTTTTTCAGGTATTTTTTATAAGTTATTTTTAATACAAAAAGGTGTTGAAGTTAAGAATATCAAATCATTATGACCAAAATTTCAATAATCACCATCAACATTAATGATGCTATAGGTTTAAAAAAAACCATTAAGTCAGTATTGAATCAAACAAACATAGATTATGAGTTTATCGTTATTGATGGAGGTTCAACAGATGGTAGTAAAGTCATTATCGATAAATACAATAATAAAATTACCTATTCGGTTAGCGAAAAAGACAATGGTATTTTTCATGCTATGAATAAAGGAATTCAAGCCAGTAAAGGAGACTATTTACTTTTTATGAATAGTGGCGATGTGTTAGTTGATGACTCTTCAATTTTAAGTGTTTGTCAAGAAAAATTAGTAGAAGATATAGTCGCTTTTGATTGTTTTTTAGAAAAAGAGGGTCAAATTGTTGGCCGCCGCACTCATATTGAATTTCCTACATTATTTTATGTTTACAAAAAAGGGTTCAAACACCAAAGCACATTTATTAAAAGAAGTTTATTTCAAAAATTAGGATTTTATAATGAAAACTATAAAATTGCTGGTGATTATGAATTTTGGATTCGTAGTTTTCTAGAGCCTTCAACAACTGCCAAAAGTTATACTATTCCTATTGCCATTTTTAAATTGGGAGGAATATCACAAAATAGTGATTGGGGTTCAGAACATAGAGTAATCGAAAAGGAATGGCTTTCAAATATAATAGTAGACTTTCAACTTATGGATAAATTATTGCCCTATCAAAATTCAAGAATTTTGAAGCAGGTAATCAAATTGCAAAAATGGTTTAAAAAAATAATTTCCTAAATTGCATTTCTTTATAAACTATTGAATGGTATATCCTAAAAAAATCCTACTCGTTTTCGGCACTCGTCCAGAAGCCATAAAAATGGCACCGCTTTATCACGAACTTCGATCCCTTGATCAACTCGGGACAGGCTTAGCTCAGTTTGACAATGTTGATGTAAAAGTTTGTGTCACGGCACAACACCGAGAAATGCTGGATCAAGTGCTAGAATTCTTTGAAATCGTACCCGATTATGATTTAAATTTGATGCAAGCCAAGCAAACTTTAAATGGTTTGGGTGCTAGTATTTTATCAAAAATGGATGCTGTTCTTCAAGATGCAAAACCCCATTTAGTTTTGGTGCATGGTGATACCACAACTTCTGCTATGGTAGCTTTGGCTGCTTTTCATTTAGGAATAAAAGTAGGACATGTGGAAGCCGGATTGCGAACCTATAACAAGCAAGTTCCTTTTCCGGAAGAACTCAACCGGCAAATCACCAGCAGAATTGCCGACATCCATTTCACACCCACAAAAGCCGCCTCACAAAATTTATGGAACGAAGGAATTGCTAAAAACAACATAATCGAAACCGGAAATACGGTTATCGATGCACTGTTTTGGACGGTCAATAAGTTGGAAAATTCAAACTACAGCCATCCTGAAATAGAGGCATTAAAAAATACCATTCCATTAAATAAAAAAATTGTTTTGGTAACAGGGCATCGACGAGAGAGTTTTGGAGAGGGCTTTGAGAATCTTTGCGAAGCACTTTTAACCATCTCAAAACGAGCCGATGTAGCTATAGTTTATCCCGTACATTTGAATCCAAATGTCAAGGATATTGTCTATGAGAAATTAGCGAACAAGGACAATATTATTCTCATTCCGCCTGCTTCCTATCCCGCTTTTGTTTGGTTAATGCAGCAATCGTTTTTGATTGTAACCGATTCAGGCGGTATTCAAGAGGAAGCACCCTCATTAGGAAAGCCAGTTGTAGTCACTCGAACAGTTTCTGAAAGACCCGAAGGCGTGACGGCTGGATTCTCAACTTTGGTTGGGACAGATACAACTAAAATTATACATGCCATTGAGGATCTTTTGAATAATTTTACAGGTTTTAAAAATCCTATTAATCCTTATGGAACTGGAGACGCATCCAAAAGAATTGTGGATTATTTGTTAAAACAGCATTAAAATGAAAATACTCGTAGTAGTCGATTCCATAAATATAGAAGACAGCAGTGGCTCTAAGGCCAATGTAGCACTAATCCATAACTTAGCAGAAGCAGGTTTTGAGGTGTTGGTGTATCATTATACTTTGAAGGACATACAATTACTGGGAGTTTCTTGTTATGCTATTCCAGAAATAAAATACAGCCCTTTGTATTTTTTAAGCAGACTGCAACGGGTTTTGGCTCGAAAGCTAAATTGGAATTTAATGCCCTTTTTAGAAAAACGTTTTGGTTTCTCTTTTACCTTTTTTAATGACACCAATAGTATTATTAATACATTGCAAAATCTAACATTCCAGCCTGATTTAGTGCTTACACTGAGCAAAGGTTCTAGTTTTAGACCCCATTATGCGCTTTTGAAAATACCCCAATTACACGATAAATGGATGGCTTATGTTCACGACCCTTATCCGTTTCATTATTACCCCAGACCATACGGATATGTAGAGCCAGGCTACAACAAAAAAGAAATTTTCTTTCGGCAAGTATCCGAAAAAGCCAAATACAGTGCGTTTCCAAGTCAATTATTATTGGAATGGATGGGAGGTTATTTTTCTGGTTTTCTAAAAACAGGAGTGGTGATTCCGCATCAAAATGCTACATATAATTTAGAAAATACTACTTTATCAGATTATTTTGATGCTTCAAAATTCAATGTATTACACGCTGGAAATTTGATGGCGGGACGTTCGCCTCAAGGTTTAATAGAAGGCTTTCAATTATTTTTGGAAAAGAATCCTGAAGCTAATAAAGAATCCAAATTGCTCTTACTTGGACCATCATCTAATCATGCTAAAAAAGTAGCAGAATATCAACAAAAGTGTCCAGAACTTTATGTTCACAATGGAAGTGCCCCCTTTGATGTAGTTTATCATCTTCAAATGAACGTTTCCGTAAATGTGATTCTAGAATCAAAATCCGAAATTAGTCCCTTTCTTCCTGCCAAGTTTCCGCATTGTGTAGCGGCCAATCGAACAATTCTTTCTCTTGCTCCTTATTATAGCGAGACCAGAAGATTACTGGGTGATAAATACCCCTATTGGTCTGAAGTGGATGATGTTGAAAAAATAGCCTTTCTTATTGGAGAATTGTATCATTTATGGAAGCAAGATCCAGATAATTTGCTTTTGAATAGAAAAGATTTAGTTGACTATTTATCAGCAGACTATTTGAAAAAGATACTAATTGGTTTGCAAAACAATTAATAATGTCAAATTCCACTTTCACCATCCTGATTACCACCAAAAATCGCCTCGCAGATTTGGCTTTTACCTTGGAAAAAATCAGTTATTTGCTCGAGGAAGCTTCTTGTGTCGTTTTTGACGATGGTTCTACCGATGGCACTTCTGAATATGTAAAAGAAAACTTTCCCAATATTCAACTTCAAAGAAATGAAGTTTCTAAAGGTTATATTTTTTGTAGGAACAAAATGCTGAACGAAACCAAAGCCGATTACGCCATTTCATTAGACGATGATGCTCATTTTGTTACTCAAAATTCATTAGAAACCATCCGCAACCATTTTGAAGAGAATACTAATTGTGGCTTACTTGCTTTGCGTATTTTTTGGGGATTGCAAGAACCTAAAACAACAATCTCCAACGAAAAACCGCAAAGAGTACAAGGTTTCGTGGGTTGTGCTCACGTATGGCGAATGAAAGCTTGGCGCGATATTCCCTATTATCCAGAATGGTTTGTTTTTTATGGAGAAGAGAATTTTGCTTCCTTTCAATTGTTCCAAAAAAATTGGGAAATCCATTATTTACCCGAAGTTTTGGTTCATCACAGAGTGGATGTAAAAGCCAGAAAAAACAATGCCGATTATGTTATTCGATTGCGGCGGTCGTTGCGTTCGGGTTGGTATTTGTTTTTCTTGTTTTATCCATTGAAAACCATACCAAGAAAAATGGCGTATTCGCTTTGGATTCAGTGGAAGCTAAAAGTGTTCAAAGGCGATTTCAAAGCCTTGCAAGCTATTGTTTTGGCTTTGTTCGATTTGGTTTGGAATATGCCGAGAATTTTAAAAAACAGCAATCGCTTGACAATGAAAGAATACGAAACTTATAATGAACTGCCAGAAACTAAAATCTATTGGCAACCACCATTAAATTATAATAAAAATGAAAAATCATAGGAATTTAGATAGAGGACAATGGGCAGAGCTTAAATTAAGTGAGGTTATTGACAAATTACCTAATACGACAGTAAGTGATATTGGCTCAGGTTTTGGATGGTTTAGGCCAATTATTAAAAAATATAATTTGCAATGGCAGCCATTTGATTATATTAGAAAAATAGAAGAATCAACTATTTGGGATCTCAATAATCCAGTTCCTGAGAATAAGATAAAACCAGGTTTTGTTGTTTTTTTAGAAGTTCTTGAACATCTTTCTAATCCAGAATTGGGGATTAGAAATATTTCAAATCATATTGAGAAAGGAGGTTATATGGTTTTAACAACACCAAATCCATTTAGTGCTGATAGTAAATTCACAATGTTGTTTAAAAACAATTTATATGCTTTTCAGTTCAAACATTTGATTGAACACCATGTGTATGTACCTTTGCCACATATTGTACAATTTCATCTTGAAAATAATGGATTTCGAGTTCTTGAATTGTCTACAATTGGTCAATTAACAATGCCTAAATTTTCATTCAAAATGAATTATCTTAAGGATTTAATTAAATATTCTATTTTGGGGTTATTGGTGCTTTTTAGCCCCGAATCTGCTGGACATACACAAGCTTTCTTTGTTGTAAAAGATAAATAAAGTATAGTTTGAAGTACTATAATTTCCTTCTTTCCCAATATTTATCTATACGTTTCAACCTCTTAATATTTAAAGAATATTAAGCATTTGAAAAATTAGTGGAGACGAAACTATATTGGCAACCTGAAAACCAATCGAAATAATTAATAATCGTGCAAATTGAAAATATAATTTTCAATTTGCACGATTATGATAAAATTTTATTTTAATTAATTGATTTACATTTTATTGCGTGTAATTCTAATTTTATTATTTTCTGTAAAAAGCCATTTTTAGTAAAAATAAAATAAAAATAAATCGTTTTAACTACTTTTTATATGTAATTTTACTGCAAATTGAAAATCTAATTTACAATATGCACGATTTTATTAAAAGAGATTTAAAAAATACGGTAAGTCAGTACCTTAAAATATTTCCTGCTGTGGCTATATTGGGGCCTCGTCAATGCGGTAAATCGACCTTAATAAAATCATTGAGCGTAGATGGGGATACTATTATTTATTTGGATTTGCAAAAAGAAGCCGATTTGAATAAGCTGTTACAGCCGACACTTTTCTTTGAGTCTAATGAAGATAAAATAATCTGTTTGGATGAAATTCAGTTAGTTCCCGAGCTATTTTCTATTTTGCGATCGGTGATTGACGACAACAGGAAAAACGGAAGATTTATACTTTTGGGTTCAGCCTCACGCAATTTAATTCAGCAAACTTCAGAATCTTTGGCAGGAAGAATAGGATTGTTACATCTATCTCCTTTTTCGGTAAACGAAGTCAGTTTTTCAGAAAGTTTTACTCTAAATAAATTTTGGATGCGAGGTGGTTTTCCAGATAGTTATTTGGCAGATGATGACCAAAGTAGTCTAATTTGGAGAGAAAATTACATTAGAACTTACATAGAAAGAGATATACCGCAATTGGGTTTTCAAATTCCCGCTTTGCAACTCAAACGCCTTTTAGTGATGTGTTCTCACAATCAAGGCCAAGTACTTAATGCGTCAAAGTTAGGAGAATCTTTAGGACTCACTCATCCAACAATCAAGAGATATATTGATTTATTAGAGCAGACATTTATTTTGAGAACTATTCTTCCATTCGGGATAAATGTCAAGAAAAGATTGGTAAAATCGCCCAAAGTATTCGTGAGAGATTCGGGATTATTACATCAATTATTGGCAATTCCAGATTATAATTCCTTATTAGGGAATCCTGTGTTTGGTTCTTCTTGGGAAGGGATGGTCATAGAAAATATAATTGTAAATTATCCAGATTGGGATTTTTATTTTTATAGAACAGCAACAGGAGACGAATTGGATTTAATTTTAGAAAGAGGAAATAAACGCATCGCCATAGAATGTAAAGCATCGGCAGCACCAAAAGTAACCAAAGGATTTTGGAGAGCGATTGAAGATGTCAAGCCACAAAGAACCTTTATTATTGCACCAATTGCGGGTCAATACGATATCGCAGACCAAGTTTCTGTGTGTGGTTTAGAAGAGTTTTTAAATATTAAATTTTAGTTGAAAAAATAAAATTATGCTATCAAAAAAAACATCCCCCTATATCATTGCTGAAATCGGTCAAGCACACGAAGGCAGTCTCGGAATTTTGCATTCTTATATTGATGCCATTGCACCAACAGGAGTAAATGCCATCAAGTTTCAAATGCACATTGCCAAGGCCGAAAGTAGCGAACACGAACCCTTCCGGGTCAAATTCTCGTTAGAAGACAAAACAAGATTCGATTATTGGAAACGAATGGGCTTTTCTTTGGAGCAATGGAAAGGCATCAAAAAGCATTGTGACGAAGTGGGATTGGATTTTATTTGTTCACCCTTCAGTAATTTGGCGGTAGATTGGTTGGAAGAAAATGGAGTAGGACAATACAAAATTGGTTCAGGTGAAGTAACAAATTTCTTGATTTTGGAAAAAATTGCCCAAACGGGGAAGCCAGTAATTTTGTCGTCAGGAATGAGTTCGTATAACGAATTAGACCAAACGGTCGCTTTCTTGAAAGAAAGAAATGTCAGTTTTTCTATTTTGCAATGTACTACGGCTTATCCAACGCAGCCCGAAGAATATGGTTTGAATGTGATTCAAGAATTACAAAAAAGATATAATGTACCAATTGGATTTTCGGATCATTCTGCCCAAATAGCCACTTGTATTGCTGCCACAGCTTTGGGAGCTAGTATTCTCGAATTCCATGTTGTTTTTGACAGACAGCTATTTGGCCCCGATTCAAAATCTTCATTGACTATTCCTGAAACCAAGGAGTTGGTTCTTGCCGTTCGAAATATTGCTGCAGCCTTATCACATCCTATCGATAAAAATAATACAACTGCTTTTATTGAACTCAAACAAATTTTCGAAAAATCCTTGGCAGTCAGCAAAGATTTACCTAAAAATCACATCTTGACTTTTGATGATTTAGAATCTAAAAAACCAAAAGGATTTGGAATTGATGCGGCTCGTTTTCAAGAAGTCATTGGAAAAACCCTGAATAAAGAGTTAAAACAATGGGGTTTTTTGAATGAGGGGGATTTGTTGTAAGGTGTCACGCTTAGCTCAGTCTGACACGTGCTTGTCGATTGGTTGAAGCGGTTTTGTTTTTGGAAAATGATTTGTTTGGGAAAGGACTTCGACAAGCTCAGTCTGACAATCGCAAGTATATTTACAATTAGTAGCACAATGTTATGCTGAGCTAGACCTGCCACGAGCTTGTCGAGTGGTCGAAGTGGTTTGTAGTAGCTTGTCGAGTGGTCGAATCATTTCTTTTAAACGAAAAATATCTTTTCCTCTTTCCTCATTTTTCCCTACATTTATCCCAAGAATAATATCATAAAAATGCCAAAAAGAAAAATAGCTGTGGTTATCACAGCGCGTCCTTCTTACAGTAGAGTAAAAACAGTTTTGTCTGCCATTCAAAAACATCCAGACTTGGAATTGCAATTGATTATTGCAGCATCAGCTCTTTTGGATCGATACGGTTCAGCAGTAAATTATATCGAAAAAGACGGCTTTGCCATTGCTGCCAAGGTATTTAATGTATTGGAAGGGGAGAATTTAACTGCTGCTGCTAAAACAACTGGCATTGGAATCCTAGAACTTTCGACCGTTTTTGACAATCTAAAACCCGATATTGTGGTCACCGTTGCCGACCGGTTTGAAACTATGGCAACTGCTATTGCAGCTTCTTATATGAACATTCCTTTGGCACACATTCAAGGAGGTGAAGTCACCGGAAATATTGACGAAAAAGTACGTCACGCTATCACCAAGTTATCCGATTATCATTTTGTAGCTTCCGAAAATGCTAAGGAAAGAGTGATAAAATTAGGCGAAAATCCTGATTTTGTTTTTAATACAGGCTGCCCATCCATTGATATTGCCTCTAAAATTAATAAAATAGAAGGGTTAAATTTTAAGCCTTATCAAAAATATGGAGGTGTTGGCGCACAGCCTGATTTGTCTAAAGGCTATTTGGTAGTGATGCAACATCCCGTTACCACTGAATATCAAAATTCTAGAAAACATATTGAAGAAACTCTGGAAGCAGTAAACCAGATGAATTTACCAACTTTATGGTTTTGGCCCAATGTTGATGCCGGAGCCGACGGAACTTCTACAGGAATCAGAGCTTTTAGGGAACACCATAAACTTGAAAATGTTCATTTTTTTAAGAATATGGAAGGAGACGATTTTCTGGTTTTGTTGAATAATGCCCACGCCTTAATAGGAAATTCGAGTGTTGGAATTCGGGAATGTGCTTATCTAGGAGTTCCTGTTATTAATATTGGCTCCCGACAAAATAAACGGGATCGAGGAAAAAACGTAGTGGATGTAGACTACCATAAAGACGAAATAATGCAGGCGATTCATACGGCTATAAAGAAGGGAAAATCCGAAATTTCAGGGGTTTATGGAGGTGGAAATGCAGGTGCAACCATAGCCGATTTATTAGTAGATGTGCCTTTGCAATTTCATAAAACGATTATGTATTAATATTTGAAACTATGTATAAGAAAGTTTTTTTACTCTTTTCCAAAAAAGAAGGTTGCCAACATATTGCCCAAGAGTATGCCCTTAATGGTATCGAAATAATCGCTAAAAAAAAGGCGGTTAATTCTATTTTTGAATTTGGAATAGGTATTGGTACAATCCCATATTTATTGAATAGCTTAAATAAAAAACTAGATTACTTTGGAACGGAAGACAACAAATTTTGTATAAATGCTTTTCAAGAAAATTTGAATATTATTAATCAAAAATTTAATTTTAATCATATCAAAAGCTATTTGGATTATAATGATAATTTCAAATTTGATTTTATAATTATAGATGGTTTATTTGATGATGAGATTTTTTTAAAAAAGATTGTAAAATTAAATACTATTATCCTTGTTGAAGGTGATAGGAAGTTACAGCGCGAATTTTTAATTAAAACGTTTCCTCAAGCATTAGTCAGCCATAATATTTCAATAAATAAAAATTCAAAGGACTCGCCTTTCTACGATGAGAAAAATAATAGTTTTATAGGAGGATATACTCTATTTAGATTAAATCCCAGTATTGTTAATAAAATAGATTGGTTCGGTGAAAAAGTATTAACTTTTTTTAAATACAAAATTCGAGTATTTAAATGAAAATTCTAGCTATAATTCCAGCACGTTTTGGCTCTAAAGGAGTTCCAGGCAAAAATAGTAAGCCGTTAGGAGATAAACCTCTAATTGCGTATTCTATTGAACAAGCTCTAGCTAGTAAGGCATTTGCAAAAATTATCGTTTCAACAGATGATGAAATCATTGCTAAAATAGCCATTCAATTTGGTGCGGAAGTTCCATTTATGAGACCCTCAGCATTAGCCAATGATGCAGCTTCCAGTATTGCTGTGGTGCAACACGCAGTAAATTTTTTAGAATCCAATAATGAATTTTTTGATGCTATTTGTTTGTTGCAACCCACATCGCCCTTTCGTGAAAAAGGGTTTATAGAAAAAGCCATTTCAACATTTTCAGCTGCTAATTTAGATGCCTTAGTCTCCGTTTTACCTGTGCCACACGAATACAATCCACATTGGGTTTTTGAAGCGGATACAAAGGGAATGCTACAAATTGCCACTGGGGAAAACGAAATTATTAAGAGAAGACAAGATTTACCCAAAGCTTTTTTTAGAGATGGGGCAATTTATTTAACCAAAATAGAAGCTATAAAAAAAGGATCGTTCTATGGCGAAAAATTGGGTTATATAGAAAGCAATCCCGTTTTATACGTTAACATTGATACCGTGGAAGATTGGATAAAGGCAGAACAAAAGTTACCAACTATTTTATCTTTAATTTAAACAAAAACCGGGTCAGAGTTCATCCCGAATGTTTTCGGGACTGACAGGGTTGAGTAATTCGTAATTCGTAATTTTTAATTCGTAATTCTTACTTATGTGTGGCATTGCAGGAATTCTAGGAGCTAATCCTAAAAATGTTTCAAAGATTCAATTGATGCTCGAAGCACAAAAACATCGCGGGCCAGATGCTAGCTGTTTTTGGAATGATGAAAAAATAGTTTTGGGTCACAACCGATTGAGTATAATAGATTTGTCGGAAGCGGCTAATCAGCCTATGATGAGTCATTGCGGCAATTATATTATTGTTTTTAATGGAGAAATCTACAATTATCTCGAACTCAAAAAAGAATTAGAACTAGAATTTACCTTTAGAACGACTTCGGATACGGAGGTTTTGCTTGCCGCTTTTATGAAATGGAAGGCCGAAATGTTAGAGAAACTCAACGGAATGTTCAGTTTTGCTATTTGGAATAAAAAAGAAAATACTTTTTTTGCTGCTCGAGACCGCTTTGGTGTAAAGCCATTTTATTATACTTATTT
>Ga0209702_10004723_pt1 | contig 19445 bp, 13 predicted proteins | sample FRY01_FD_187210 | JGI IMG/M metagenome (GOLD analysis project Ga0209702, IMG submission 187210) | Freshwater microbial communities from Lake Fryxell liftoff mats and glacier meltwater in Antarctica - FRY-01 (SPAdes) (version 2) | ecosystem: Environmental > Aquatic > Freshwater > Ice > Glacier...
TCGTCTACTGCACAGCGATAGCAGAATGAGACGCACAAACAAAAACACCGTAGCCTTTTGCAAGACTACGGTGAGTGTGTGGTGGCCTGGGACGGAATCGAACCATCGACACGCGGATTTTCAATCCGCTGCTCTACCAACTGAGCTACCGGGCCAAGCTTGTAAGTTTAACAGCTAATTGCTGCTTGTTTGATTGAGCTGCAAGTTTTTGCGCAATAAACACCGACTCAAAAACAGATTGGCCCTCAGCGCTGAGTACCGGGCCTACGCTGGCACACAAGCCCTCGGTTGTTACATCAATCCCTTTTTCGCTTTAGACAAGTCAATGCCCAGTTGCTTGAGCTTGCGGTACAAATGGGTGCGCTCTAGGCCGGTTTTGTCGGCGACGCGCGTCATAGAACCGCCTTCGGCGCTGAGGTGAAATTCGAAATAGGCTTTTTCAAAATCATCGCGTGCTTCGCGCAGGGGTTTGTCCAATTCGAAGTATTGCATGCTGGCACTCAACGGCACACTATGCGACGAATGACCCGATGGACTGACTTGCTGGTTAGTCGCTTCTTGCTGAAAACTGTTGTGTGCAGCGCTTTGACCAGCCAGATGTTGCACACCAGATGCAACAGCGACTGGTTTGGCGCTGGCAGCTTTGGCCACACCTTTGTTCAAACCTAGGTCCACGGCTTGCAGCAGCTTTTGCATGGTGATGGGCTTTTCTAGAAACGCGAGCGCACCAATACGTGTGGCTTCAACTGCAGTCTCTATGGTGGCGTGCCCGCTCATCATGATGACGGGCATGTCTAGTTGGCCGTTGCTGGCCCACTCCTTGAGCAGCGAGACACCGTCTGTATCTGGCATCCAAATGTCTAACAACACCAAGTCTGGGCGTGCGCAGACGCGGGCAGCCCTGGCCTCACCAGCGTTTTGCGCCGCGATGACGTTGTGACCTTCGTCGTCGAGTATTTCTATCAACAATTCACGTATGCCGTGCTCGTCGTCAACTACCAATATATTTGCCATGAACTTTAAGTACTCCCATTACCTGATCCAACCGCCTCGTTGGTGTTGCGTTTATACCACTGGAAACGATACCGAGACCTGCCCGCCCACAATGCCAGACAAACCAACTGCGGTTTGCGCCGTATCAATGGATTCAATCGTCTGCGAAGTTTGCGTCTGCAATCGATTTTTAAGGTGCACTTGCGCGTGGTGCTCGTCGGCAATTTTTTTCACCACCGCCAAGCCCAAACCCGTCCCTTTGGACTTGGTGGTGACATACGGCTCGAAAGCACGTTTCAAAATGGCATCGCTAAAACCCGTGCCACTGTCCAGCACTTGCAAGCGCACACGGTCGCCTTCGTCGTTTAAACGGGTGCGCAAGGTGACCAGCGGCTGGCGCTCTAGCTGGTTGGCCAAACTGGCGTCTTGCGCGTTTTGTACCAAGTTGTGTATGACTTGACGCAGCTGTTGCTCGTCGGCTTCTATGGGTGGTATGCCTTCTTGCGCTTCAAATTGCACAGGCACAACCGCAGCTTCATACAAACCCAAAATATCGCGCACCGCTGCGTTGAGGTCCATGGGGCGCAACACCGCAGCGGGTAAGCGCGCATAGTCCCTGAACTCATTGACCAGCCGTTTCATAGCCTCCACTTGTGCCACGATGGTGTTTACCGACTTTGTCAGCAGCGCTTGCTCAGGGGGCAGCAGTTTGCCGTCAAGCTTCATGCTCAAGCGCTCCGCAGACAGTTGAATGGGCGTCAGTGGGTTCTTGATTTCGTGCGCCAATCGCCTGGCCACATCAGCCCAAGCTTTGGCGCGCTGGGCTGACACCAAGTCTGAAATATCGTCAAATACCAACAACTGACCCAAGCCAGGTAACAGTGCGCCGCGCGCCAGCAGGGTAATGGTGTTGTGCTCCAAGTCATGAACATTGGCTTGAAGCTCAAAGCTGTGCTGCCAATGTGTGTGCGCAGTGGCCGCTTGGTCTGCGCTTAGCCTCTGGAACTGTATGTCAACGTCCTGCGCCCAGTCTTGTAAGCTGTCAACGCTGTGCAAAGGCTGTCCTATATGTTGTTGGAGCGCGCTGCCCAAAATGCGCTGCGCACTGGGGTTGGTGCTTTGTATGTGACCTGCGCTGTCCAGAACCATCACACCGGCAGTGAGGTTATCCAATATGGCCTGTACGTTGGCGCGTGCGCCGTCCAAGGCGCTCACGCTGCGCTGCACCGCCGCGCGGGCATCGGCCAGCTGCTGCGTCATGTCGGCGAATGAGCGCGTCAGACCACCCAACTCGTCGCGCGTATCCATCATTATTTTGGGCGTCAAGTCGCCCCTAGCCACATCGCGCACGCCGGCGGCCAACAGCAACAGCGGCTTGGCAAGTTGGTTGCCCAACAAAGCCGCTACCAACACCGCACCAAATACAGTTAGAAACAGTGTCAAGGTCAAAGTGCCAATGTACATGCTGCGAAGGCCGTCGCGGGCCAGCGCGCGCTCTTGGTATTCGCGATTGGCTTGTTGCACGGCCAAGGCATCACCCACCAACGTGGCAGACAACGGCATGCTCACCTGCAAATACCGGGTCTCAGCTTGCAGGGCTAGGTTTTTGGACACCAACAACGCCACAGCCCGAATATAAGCACCGGTACTGCCACCCGCCGCCTCTGGCACATCAGCCGTGTCATCTAGCCCGTCTACCCACGTGGTCACGCCGGTTTGCTTGGCGGTTTGCAGCTTCAGGTTGCTCGGGCGCGACCTGTCCAGACCCAAGCTAAATTGAGAGGCCCCCGCACTCGCCAGAACTTGGCCAGTGGCGGTCAGCACCGCCACGTCGCTGGCGCGCAGCTGCTCGCGCAAACGCTCTAGCTGCAAGGTGTACACACCAACCTGTTGACTTGACAAGTCATTGGCGGCCGCAAGCGTGCGTGCACCCAAGTCTGTGCTGAGCATGTCCAGCGTGTTTCTGCCCAGACTGAGGCCTGCGCTCAAGGCGCTTTCTACGCGCACGTCAAACCAGCTCTCTATGGATCGGGTTACAAACTGATACGACACCACATAAATCAGCGCGCCAGGGACCAAGCCCACCAACGCAAAAATAGCCACCAGCTTGACAAGCAACTGGCTGCCGAACTTGCCTTGCCGCCAGCGCCACCACAGTTTGACCAACAGCCACACGACAATGCCACCTAGGAGGGCGGCCACTGCAAAGTTGAGCGCCACCAACGTGCTGTAATAGCGTTCGTAGAGTTCGCTGTTGTCCGTAGCTTGGGTCAGCAAAAACAGCAACACCAAACCCACTGCCACTATGAAGGCTAGGCCTACACCCAGCGTCCACTTGTTGGGGCCTGCTTTTTGGGCCTGCTGGTGGCCAGCTGCAGACACAGTCACTGGGCAGTCTCCTCAACTGCAGCACTTGGCAGCGCTGGCACGTCGTGCAGGGTGTCGGTATTGAGAGACCAGTCAGGGTTGTCTGTTACGCCAATTTGAAACGGCCTGGGCAAGGCGCTTAAGTCGAGCTTGAAGGTAAAGCGCACTTGTATGCCTGGGGCTTCTTTTGCACCTGGAGCGTCGCCCAACATGGACGCACTGGCAATGCGCCAATATTTGGCCCTAGAGATGAGTGCCAAAGCGGTATCTAAAGTGTCTACGTTTTGGTGCAAGGCGGTCAATCCCGCCACCTCGTCAGATGACGCCGTACTGACGCTGATGCGCCACTGCCTGGTCAGCGGCTGGTAGGCCAAGCGGCTGCTGCGCGTGGTGGTGTGTACCGACTTGTCCCACCAGTACCAGCGGGGTTTAAGCACTTGTGCTTGCATGATGAACGTCATGGGAATCCCGCGCTGCAAAGCATCGACCACGGAAGAAGATGGCCGCCAACTGCTGCTGGCGTTGATGTACAAGCCGTCGCCGTCGCGCTGCAGGGACACATCATACGTAGCAGCTTGCGCACACACGCTGACCCATAACGCGCTGGCAGCCAGCAACGCCATAGCTGTTAAACGTGTACCGCTAAGTTGCCTTGTCCAGCACAGCATAAAAGAAACCATCAAAACCCATGGCCTGATTGTGACTGAACCCCAGCTCCACGTGAGCCGCCAAGTTGCCGTTCACATCGGTGGGCAAAATATGACCACAACTAGGTACCAACTCCGCTTCGGGATGTTGGTTTAAAAATGCGTCTATTTGCCATTGCCCCTCTTCTTTGAATGTAGAACAGGTGCAGTACACCATGCGCCCACCGGGCGCGAGTTGCGGCCACAGGGCTTCTAGCAACGCTTGTTGCTGCATAACCAGTTGCGCAATGTCTGTGTCGCGGCGCAACCAAGGCACGTCTGGGTGGCGGCGTACGATACCTGAGGCGGTGCAGGGTGCGTCAAGCAATATGGCATCAAACGGGCCAATGCTGCACCAGTCGCCGGGCAGCGCCGCATCTGCCACCACCACGTCGGCTTGTAAGCCAACGCGCGTTAGTGTCTCGGTGATACGGGTTGCGCGTGTAGCGTCTATGTCTAAAGCCAACACGTGTGCGGGTACCGTCACCTGTTTGGGTTGTGCTTCTAACAAGTGCGCGGTTTTGCCGCCCGGCGCAGCGCATGCATCCAACAACTTGGCACCACGCGTTAGGCCCTGCAAGTATGGGCTTTGCCATACCAAGTGCGCAGCCATCTGCGCCGAGCCATCTTGCACAGACACATCACCCTCATCAAAGCCAGGCAGGTTATTGACAGGTTGTGCCTTGGCCAACAACACACCACTGTGGCCAATGGCGACTGCAGGTATGCCTGCAACGGCCAAACGCTCTATGTAGCTGGCTTGTGTACCACGCTGTGCGTTGACACGCAGCACCATAGGGGCCGCCTGCATATTGGCGTTCAACACCTGTTGCCAGTGCATTGGGTATTGATCGCGCAGGCGCTTTATCCACCAAATGGGGTGGTTGAACTCGGCCACCCAATCGTTCAAAGCGGCCTTGTTCAGCGTTTCGTAGTCACGCAGCAAGGTGCGCAACGATGCATTGACAAAACCCGCTACGTTTTTTAGTTTATGGCTTGCTTTACAAGCCTTAACCGCCTCGTCAACCACCACATGACTGACGTAATGGCTTGGCTCGCGCAACATGGCAATGCAACACACCAACAACGACCGAGCCGGTTCAGATGGTTTTTTACTGGCCAACATAGGCAAGACCGCTTGCGCCCAAGCCCATTGACGCAACACGTCATAAGTTAGTGCTTGCACACCTGCGCGCAAATGCGGCGGCACTTTTGCCAACGCCGTATCCACATTGCGCCCTGCAGATACAGCTTGTGCACAAGCCGCGACCCACGGTAATTGGTCGGCCAGTGCGTGGCGTTTGGGCTCAATGGTCATGTCGCGCTTTGTTTATTCTGCTGTAATGCCACAGCGCCCAGTGCAACAGGTAAGGCCATTGCAAACAAATGAAACTCATTGGCAATCCAAAAGGGTCCGTGTGTCAGGCTGTCAGTCACCAACACGGCCATGACGCTGGCCGCGGCACCGCTGACCAACGGCGCACTGACGCGCCAGGCTGCTGTCAAGGCGCTGGCAATAAATCCTATAAACAAGGCCATGCCAATCAGGCCGTTTTCCACACCAAAAAACAAAAATTGGTTGTGCGCATGCGCACAGCTAATGCTGCAGGTTGTTGTGTCTTTAAAGTGCGCAGTGGCTACCGCTGGATAACCACCAGACCCTGTGCCTAGCATGGGCCTTTCCTGCATGGCTTGCAGGGCAAACGACCACATGGCCATGCGCGCACCTACGGATGTGTGGTCTCGCGCATCACCTGCGCTCATCTGTGACTGCGAGAACACCCTATTCACTTGGTTCTGTACCGTGCTCGATTGGCTGTAAGCACCGTATGCCAACAACCCTATTAATGCAATGCCCAGCAGCCACCTCTGGGGTGGTCTGCGCCACACCGCAAATACCAATCCAACGGCTACAAGTGCGATGTAACCCGTGCGCCCCGTTGCTAAATAACCCACCACAAAAGCCGCCGCACAGGCACCCGCCACTAGCGCCAGGGTTTTATATACAGGCTTACCCACACTGGCTTGGGCCACATACAAGAGCAACCCAGCGGTTAACGCCAAGCGAATTCCCTGGGAAATATGGTCTGTACTCGCCCTCGCCAGCCATTGACCAGACACCGTTTGCAGCTGTAGCGGAATCAGCTCTAGCTGCCAGCCCAACGTGATGAACACCACCCACAGGTTGGTCACCACAAATGCAGTGACATACCACCGCAGGTGTTGTTGCTCAATGGCCAACATCGCCATCAGCATAAACAAGCCTTTGATGACGAAGGTGGTGGGCTTGTCTAAATCACCCCAAGGCAATGGCACGTAGAGCATGCCCATAAGCACCCAGAGCGTGAGCGCAGTCCACCACTGTGCAGGCTGGTTGTTTGTAAACCGCCTCCATTTGTGCGCCCAGCTGCCAGCCAGAAGCCAACACAGCACGTACAGGGCAACGGCTGTGTTGAACAGGCCTTTGTAAAAAGGCAACGCACAGATCGCTGTGGTTAACAGCCATGGCAAGGCGGCGTTGGCACAGGCAGACAGGCCGCTTTGTGGCGCGTGTGTACGTGCATGTGGTGTGGTGACTGAATGAAACATGAAGCTTAATTAGACAACAAATTATTGCTAGGTTTATTGTGCGTGTTGTCCACGCGAGCTGACGCTTATTGAAATCACGTCCGTCAATACGCTGGCGCCCGATACCGCCTCCTTGCAGGTCTTAAGAGAAGGGCCTTCATCCATACACCTTAGAGCGAGAAGACATAAAAAAAGCCCCTGCGGTTGCACGCAGGGGCTTTGTCACCAACTCAACGCCTGTACTTATTCAGCAGAGGTGTCGCGTGATGCGTCGTCAGTGGCAGGCACTTCTTCTTCTTGGTCGTCGCCGCCCATGGTGAGGCCTAAGGCATCAGCTTCGGCAATGGCACGGCGGTCTTCGGCTTCCAGCTTTTCCTTGATCTTGCGTGCATCGTGGTAAGCCATGCCTGAACCGGCTGGAATTAAGCGTCCAACGATGACGTTCTCTTTCAGACCACGCAACTCGTCGCGCTTGCCCATGATGGCAGCCTCGGTGAGCACACGTGTGGTTTCCTGGAAGGAAGCCGCTGAAATAAAGCTGTCTGTTGACAAGGAAGCCTTGGTAATACCCAACAACACGTTGCTGTACACAGCTGGTATTTTGCCAGCGGCGCGCAGTGCGTCGTTGGTGTTGTACACCTCAGAACGCTCAACTTGTTCACCACGGATGTAGTTGGACTCGCCCACGTTGTCGATGACGACTCGGCGCAACATTTGACGAACAATCACTTCAATGTGCTTGTCGTTAATCTTCACACCTTGCAAGCGGTACACGTCTTGCACCTCGTCAACGATGTAACGTGCCAACTCTTCTATGCCCAACAAACGCAAGATGTCTTGTGGGTCGGCCGGGCCGTCCACAACGCTCTCACCCTTGTTGACCACTTGGCCTTCGTGCACGATGATGTTCTTTTCCTTGGGCACCAAGTCTTCCCACACGCCACCTTCTGGATCGGTGATTTGCAAGCGGATTTTGCCTTTGGTCTCCTTACCAAATGACACCGTACCTGTCATCTCAGCCAACAAGCCCTTGTCTTTGGGCGTGCGTGCTTCGAACAACTCGGCCACACGTGGCAATCCACCGGTAATGTCGCGGGTCTTTTGACCTTCAACAGGTACCCGGGCTAACACTTCACCAGGGCCTACTTCTTGTCCGTCACGCACTTGAATCAGCGCGCCGAATGGGAAGCCTACGGCCACTGCGTGGTCGGTGCCAGGAATCTTGACTTCTTCGCCAGTGGCATCCATCAACTTCACTGCTGGACGAACCACTTTGGTCACACCGCGGCGCTTGGGGTCAATCACCACCAGAGATGACAAACCAGTCACATCGTCCATTTGCTTGGCAACGGTCAGGCCTTCTTCGATGTTCTCGAACTTGGCTGTACCGGCAAACTCGGTGATGATGGGACGGGTCAACGGGTCCCAATTGGCCAAAACGGCACCGGATTTCACAACCTGGTCAGGCTTGATAGACAGAATCGCACCGTATGGCACCTTGTGACGCTCGCGCTCACGGCCGTGCTCGTCGGTAATGACTATCTCGCCTGAGCGGGCAATCACCACCAAATCGCCCTTGTTGTTGCTCACGTAACGCATGGTGGCGTTGAAACCAATAGAACCACCAGACTTGGCTTCAACACTTGAGGCCACCGCCGCACGCGACGCTGCGCCACCAATGTGGAAGGTGCGCATGGTCAGCTGTGTGCCTGGTTCACCAATGGATTGGGCGGCAATAATGCCGACCGCTTCACCGATGTTGATCAGACCACCACGACCCAAGTCGCGGCCGTAGCAGCTGGCGCACAGACCGAAGCGGGTCTCACAGTTCAGTGCGGTACGCACTTTGATTTCGTCAACGCCGGCAACTTCGAATTCGTCCATCATGTCCTCGTCCAGCAAGGTGCCGGTTGTGGCCAAAACAGAACGGTCTTCTGGGTGCAACACGTCTTCAACAACTGTGCGTCCGAGTACACGGTCACGCAGTGACTCAATGACTTCGCCGCCTTCGACGATAGCGCGCATGACCGAGCCTTCGCTGGTGCCGCAATCTTGCACGGTGACAACCAAATCTTGCACCACATCGCACAAACGGCGTGTCAGGTAACCAGAGTTGGCGGTTTTCAAAGCGGTGTCAGCCAAGCCCTTACGGGCACCGTGGGTGGAGATAAAGTACTCCAACACGTTGAGACCTTCACGGAAGTTGGCCGTGATTGGCGTTTCAATGATGGAGCCATCAGGCTTGGCCATCAATCCGCGCATACCTGCAACCTGTCGAATCTGCGCAGCAGAACCGCGCGCACCGGAGTCGGCCATCATGTAGATAGAGTTAAAGGACTCTTGGTCTACCTCGTTGCCATGACGGTCAATGGTTTTCTCTTTGGCCAACTGGGCCATCATGACCTTTGACACCTCGTCACCAGCCTTGCCCCAAATGTCTACCACTTTGTTGTAGCGCTCACCGGCGGTAACCAAGCCAGAAGCGTATTGCATGGCAATTTCTTTCACCTCAGTCTCAGCGCGGGCAATGATGCTGGCCTTCTCTGGCGGCACCAACATGTCGTCAATGGCAATTGAAATACCAGCGCGCGTAGCCAAACGGAAACCGTTTTGCAGCAACTTGTCTGCAAAAATGACGGTCTCTTTCAGGCCACACTTGCGAAACGATGCGTTGATCAGCTTGGAAATTTCTTTCTTTTTAAGTGCCTTGTTCAGGTTCTCAAATGCCAAGCCCTTGGGCAAGATTTCTGACAACAGTGCACGCCCTGCTGTGGTGTTAACCACAGAGTACGTCACCGTAAATTCGCCAGTCTCTTTGTTTTTCACGTACTCGGGCAGGCGCACAGACACACGTGCAGTCAGCTCGACTTCACCAGCATCCATGGCGCGCTGAACTTCAGACACACCAGAGAACACCAAGCCCTCACCTTTGCCGTTGATACGGTCGCGGGTGGCGTGGTACAAGCCCAGCACCACGTCTTGCGACGGCACAATGGATGGCTCACCGTTGGCTGGGAACAGCACGTTGTTGGATGCCAGCATCAGTGTGCGGGCTTCAACCTGTGCTTCTACAGACAGTGGGATATGGACAGCCATTTGATCGCCGTCAAAGTCGGCGTTAAAGGCGGCACACACCAATGGGTGCAATTGAATCGCTTTGCCTTCAATCAAGATAGGCTCGAAAGCCTGAATGCCCAAGCGGTGAAGGGTAGGCGCACGGTTCAACAGGACAGGGTGCTCTTTGATCACCTCTTCCAAAATGTCCCACACAGCCGGCGTGCCAGCTTCAACTTCTTTCTTAGCTGCCTTGATGGTGGTGGCAATACCCAGCGCCTCCAAGCGTGCAAAGATGAACGGCTTGAACAGTTCTAAGGCCATGGCCTTTGGCAAGCCGCACTGGTGCAACTTGAGGGTTGGGCCAACTGTAATCACTGAACGACCTGAGTAGTCCACGCGCTTGCCCAGCAAGTTTTGGCGGAAACGGCCTGACTTACCTTTGATCATGTCAGCCAGTGACTTGAGTGCACGCTTGTTAGCGCCTGTCATGGCCTTACCGCGTCGGCCGTTGTCCAGCAAGCTGTCCACGGATTCTTGCAACATGCGCTTTTCGTTACGCGCAATGATCTCAGGTGCGTTGAGCTCCAGCAAGCGGCGCAGACGGCTGTTGCGGTTGATCACACGGCGGTACAAGTCATTCAAATCAGAGGTGGCGAAACGGCCACCATCCAACGGTACCAATGGACGCAAGTCTGGCGGCAACACGGGCAACACGGTCAGAATCATCCACTCGGGCTTGATGCCTGACTTCTTGAAGGCCTCGAGGATCTTCAGACGCTTGGCATTTTTCTTAATTTTGAGCTCAGAGCCCGTCAAGTCGTTGCGCAACTTCTCGATTTCACTGTCGAGCTCTAAGCTTTCTAGCAAGTCTTTGATACCTTCGGCGCCCATCTTGGCCACAAACTCGTCGCCGTATTCGATGCGCTTGGCATCGAAATCGTCTTCGGTCATGATGGCGTACTTTTTGAGCGGCGTCATGCCGGGATCAACGATGACGTAGGCCTCAAAATACAACACGCGTTCGATGTCACGCAGTGTCATGTCCAACACCATGCCCAAGCGGCTTGGCAGTGACTTTAAGAACCAAATGTGCGCACAAGGTGCAGACAGGTCGATGTGGCCCATGCGGTCACGACGAACTTTGGTTTGGGTGACTTCAACGCCACACTTTTCGCAAATAACACCGCGGTGCTTTAAGCGCTTGTATTTACCACACAAGCATTCGTAGTCCTTGATAGGGCCAAAAATCTTGGCGCAAAACAGGCCATCACGCTCAGGCTTGAAGGTGCGGTAGTTGATGGTTTCTGGCTTTTTAACTTCGCCAAAAGACCATGAACGAATTTTCTCAGGCGAGGCCAAGCCAATTCTGATGGCATCGAAATGGTCATCAGGTGTGAACTGCTTGAATAGGTCGAGTAACGATTTCATGTTTTCAATCCTTTAATGTCAGACGTGGTGTAAGGGGTTAAGTGAAGCGCCGCACTCAGCGGCGCTGCTGCCTTACATCAAGAACGCTCCAACTCAATGTCGATACCCAAAGAACGGATTTCTTTGACCAGCACGTTGAACGACTCGGGCATACCGGCCGTGATGGCGTGCTCGCCTTTGACAATGCTTTCGTACACCTTGGTACGGCCTTGCACGTCATCCGACTTGACGGTGAGCATTTCTTGCAGTGTGTAAGAAGCACCGTAGGCTTCCAATGCCCATACCTCCATCTCACCAAAACGCTGTCCACCGAACTGGGCTTTACCACCCAGCGGCTGCTGAGTGACCAAGCTGTATGGGCCTGTTGAACGGGCGTGCATTTTGTCATCCACCAAGTGGTGAAGTTTCAGCACGTGCATGTAACCAACTGTGGTCTTGCGCTCGAATGCGTCGCCTGTGCGTCCGTCGTACAACTGCGCTTGCGTGCGTGTAGGCGTTAAACCTTTGCGCGCAGCGATGTCGTCTGGGTACGCCAGTTTCAGCATGGCACGGATCTCGTCTTCTGAGGCACCGTCAAACACGGGGGTTGCAAATGGCACGCCGTTTTGCAAGTTCTCGGCCATAGACACCACCTCAACATCAGTCAATGACTTGATGTCGGTGGCGCGTCCACTGGTGTTGTACACCTGGTCCAAGAAGCTGCGTACGTCAGCCGTACGCGCACCCTCTTGCAACATGCTGCCGATGCGCAAACCCAATCCTTTGGCAGCCCAGCCCAAGTGCACCTCAAGTACCTGACCCACGTTCATGCGTGATGGCACGCCCAACGGGTTGAGCACGATGTCAGCTGGTGTGCCGTCGGCCATGTACGGCATGTCTTCGACAGGTACGATCTTAGAGACCACGCCTTTGTTGCCGTGGCGACCAGCCATCTTGTCACCCGGCTGCAAGCGACGCTTGACAGCAATGTACACCTTGACCATCTTCAACACACCGGCTGGCAATTCGTCGCCTTGGGTGAGTTTTTTACGCTTTTCTTCAAAGGCCAAGTCAAAACTGTGACGGGTTTGCGCCAGTGAGTTTTTGACCGACTCCAGTTGCGCCGCAACGTCGTCATCGGCTGGGCGGATGTCAAACCAATAGTGCTTGTCCAACTCGTCCAAGTAGGCTTTGTCTATAGACGCGCCTTTGGCAAGCTTTTGTGGGCCACCATTGGCTTTTTTGCCAACAATCATTTTCTCGATGCGGGCAAATGCATCGGCTTCAACAATGCGCAATTGGTCGTTCAAGTCCAAGCGGAAACGCTTCAACTCGTCGTCGATGATTTGCTGTGCGCGTTTGTCGCGTGGAATACCTTCGCGTGTAAACACCTGAACGTCGATGACCGTGCCTTGTGAGCCTTGGTCAACGCGCAGCGACGTGTCTTTCACATCAGATGCTTTTTCACCAAAAATGGCACGCAACAACTTCTCTTCAGGTGTGAGCGTGGTCTCGCCTTTAGGCGTGACCTTGCCAACCAGCGTGTCGCCAGGACTAACTTCCGCACCCACATAAATAATGCCGGAATCGTCTAAGCGGTTGAGCTGTAGTTCAGCCAAGTTAGGAATATCGCGCGTTATTTCTTCGGCGCCCAACTTGGTGTCACGAGCCATGACCACCAGCTCTTCGATGTGAATTGAGGTGTAACGGTCTTCTGACACCACACGCTCAGAGATGAGTATGGAGTCTTCGAAGTTGTAACCGTTCCATGGCATAAACGCGATCAACATGTTTTGGCCTAAGGCCAATTCACCCAAATCGGTTGACGCGCCGTCGGCAATCACGTCGCCTTTGGCAATCAAGTCACCTGTCTTAACAATGGGGCGTTGGTGTATGTTGGTGTTTTGGTTTGAGCGCTGGTATTTGATGAGGTTGTAGATGTCTACACCCACTTCACCGGCAAAAGCCTCGGCATCATTCACACGCACCACAACGCGCATGGCGTCCACGTAGTCGACAACGCCGCCACGGCTTGCAGTCACTACCGTACCAGAATCAACCGCAGCAACTCGCTCAATACCGGTACCAACCACAGCCTTTTCAGGACGCAGCACTGGCACAGCTTGACGCTGCATGTTGGCACCCATCAACGCGCGGTTGGCGTCGTCGTGTTCCAAGAACGGCACCAATGACGCCGCCACTGACACGATCTGTGCAGGTGAAACGTCCATGTATTGGATGCGCTCGGCACCCACCAACACCGACTCACCTTTTTCACGGGCTGAAATCAAGTCGCCCTCAAGCATGCCTTTGTCGTTCAGTGGTGCATTGGCCTGCGCAATCACGTACTTGCCTTCTTCAATGGCAGACAAGTAGTCGATGTCGTTGGTAACCAATGCGTCGGTGACGCGGCGGTATGGGGTTTCAATGAAACCGTATTCGTTCAAACGCGCGTACAACGCCAGTGAGTTGATCAAACCAATGTTTGGACCTTCTGGCGTTTCAATAGGACAGACGCGACCGTAATGGGTCACGTGCACGTCACGCACCTCAAAACCTGCACGCTCCCGGGTCAAACCACCTGGGCCAAGCGCTGATACACGGCGCTTGTGTGTGATTTCAGACAAGGGGTTGGTTTGGTCCATAAACTGGCTCAACTGCGACGCACCAAAGAATTCTTTGAGTGCAGCAGAGATCGGCTTGGAGTTGATCAAGTCGTGTGGCATGAGCGGGTCTTGCTCGGCTTGACCCAAACGCTCTTTCACGGCTTTTTCAATACGCGCCAAACCTGTGCGGTATTGGTTCTCAGCCAACTCACCCACGCAACGCACGCGGCGGTTGCCCAAGTGGTCGATATCGTCTACCTCACCACGGCCATTGCGCAGGTCAACCAAGATTTTGGTAACGCCCAAGATGTCTTCGTTGGACAACACCATCGGGCCTGTTGAGTCGTCGCGGTTCATGCGGGCGTTGAACTTCATGCGACCGACACGTGACAAGTCGTAGGTGTCTGGGTTGTAGAACAAACGCTGAAACAAAGCCTGTACCGAGTCTTCGGTGGGCGGCTCGCCTGGACGCATCATGCGGTAGATGGCCACGCGAGCTTGAAACTCGTCAGCCGTGTCATCGGTGCGCAGGGTTTGTGAAATGTAGTTGCCCTGGTCCAACTCATTGGTGTAGATACACGCCAATTCTTGAATGCCAGATGAGCGCAATACTTTCAGCAAAGCCTCGGTCAACTCGTCGTTGGCCTTTGCAATGATTTCGCCCGTATCCGGGTCCACAATGTTTTTGGCAACAACGCGTCCTAGCAAGTAGTCTTCTGACACGCTGATGTGCGTGGTGGCAGACTGCTCTAGTTCACGTGTGTGCCTGACGGTGATGCGCTTGTCCTTGGGCACCACAACCTTGCCGGTTTTGTCGGTGATGTCAAAGCGTGCGATTTCGCCGCGCAAACGCTCGGCTACGAACTCTAGCTGTGCGCCATCATCCATCAAGCGGAAGTGGTCGTTCACGTAGAAGTTGGCCAAAATCGCTTCTGGTGTCAAACCAATGGCCTTGAGCAAAATACTCACTGGCATTTTGCGGCGGCGGTCGACACGGAAATACAAGAAGTCTTTTGGATCGAACTCGAAGTCCAACCATGAGCCACGGTATGGAATGATGCGTGCCGAAAACAGCAGCTTGCCCGAACTGTGCGTCTTGCCCTTGTCGTGCTCAAAAAACACACCAGGTGAGCGGTGCAGCTGAGACACAATCACGCGCTCAGTTCCGTTGATGATGAAGGAGCCTTTATCGGTCATCAACGGCACTTCGCCCATGTAGACCTCTTGCTCTTTCACTTCTTTCACCACTTTGGACTGTGATGTGCTGGACTCACGGTCGTAAATGATGAGCTGAACGCGAGCACGTACAGCTGACGAGAATGTCAAGCCGCGTGTTTGGCACTCGCGCACGTCAAACGCTGGTCGTGCGAGGTTGTACTCAAGGTACTTCATCTCGACAAAGCCGTTGTGCGACACGATTGGGAAAGCGTTTAAGAATGCGGCTTGCAAGCCTTCCTCTGTGCGCTTTTTAGGACTTGTGTCTTTTTGCAAAAAAGCGACGTACGCCTCTTTTTGCATTTGTAGCAAGTATGGTATTTCGAGCACGTTTTCACGGCTGCCAAAACTCTTACGAATTCGCTTGCGTTCGGTATATGAATAGGCCATGGGTTCTCCGGGGCATGTCGACAGAACAATTGGCGCTTGCCACATGCATTCAGCACATGGCAAACGGTCTTGGCGGCTGGCCACTACCAGCCTTGGCAGACGGCCATGCGTTGCACACGGCCCGTACCAAGATCGTCTTCTAACGTCGGGGGTTTTAGAAGACACTTGAAATAACGCTTAGCGGTTGTATGCCAACATTTTTTCAAGTGCGCTCTAAACACAAAAGGCCGGTTCGAAAACCAGCCCGGTAAATCACACACCATTCGCCGTACTGCAAGGCAGTACAGCGAATGGATGCAATTTACTTGAGTTGCGCTTTTGCGCCAGCTTCTTCAAGCTTCTTAACAGCCGCTTCAGCGTCCGCTTTAGACACAGCTTCTTTGATTGACTTAGGTGCGCCATCAACCATGTCTTTGGCTTCTTTCAAGCCCAAGCCGGTGATTTCGCGAACTGCTTTAATCACTGACACTTTTTGTGCACCAATTTCAAGCAACACGACATCAAATTCGGTTTGCTCTTCTACGGCCGCAGCAGCGCCACCGCCAGCGGCAGGTGCTGCCATTGATGCAGCGCTCACGCCAAATTTCTCTTCGATGGCTTTCACCAAGTCGTTGAGTTCCATGACCGTCATGCTATCTAAAGCGGTCAAAAATACGTCTTTATCGAATGCCATTTTCTAATTTCCTTAAACGTTGTGGACGCAGGCAAATACCAGCAATTAAGCGGCTTGCTCTGCGCCTTTTTTCTCTGCCAAAGCGGCCAACACAGCTGCGGTGCGACTCACTGGCGATTGCATCAAGCCCAACAACTGTGACAACAACACTTCCTTGGTAGGAATGCTTGCCAGTTGCTTAACCGCATCAGCATCTAAAAATTTACCAGCGTATACGCCAGCACGGATCACCAACTTGTCGTTGGTTTTCGCAAACTCTGCCACTACTTTTGCAGCGGCAACAGCATCTTCAGAAAAACTGTAGATCAGGGGGCCGGTCATTTGGTCACCAACAACTTCGAATGCACTACCTGCAACAGCACGGCGAGCCAAGGAGTTTTTCAACACACTTAGGTTCACACCAGCTGCACGGGCTTTAACGCGCAATTCGGTCATTGATGCCACTGTAATGCCACGGTACTCCGCCATCACCAGCGTTTGAGCTTTAGCTGCGAGTGCGGTCACTTCTTGAATGACTGCGGATTTCTCACTGCGATTTAGACTCAAGGTCAACTCCTTCAAAATATGCTTGTCTTCACGGATGAAGAGCAAGCGCCTTATTGCAGCGATCAACTGTTTTTGGAAATTATCCATCTGCAGCGGGATCGCCATCTGCGTTGGCTGATGTATTAAGCAGTCGATGCTGGTTACCCAACACCCACCGCGCCAACGGTCTTGGATGGCTCCACGTACTGCGCCGTTAAGCGCCGCACCCGAACCCACCACATGGACTTAACGCTTGGTTTCCCAAACGTGTCAGTCGCATTTTTATCTCGCGATTAGGCTGAGATGGATTGGGTGTCAACGCGAACGCCTACACCCAATGTGGATGACACAGCCACTTTGCGCAGGTACAAGCCCTTGCTGCTAGCTGGCTTTGACTTGTTCAAAGCATCAATCAATGTGGCCAAATTGGCCTTCAATGCATCGGCGTCGAACGAGCGACGGCCAATGGTTGAATGCACGATGCCGGCCTTGTCAACACGGAATTGAACTTGACCTGCTTTGGCATTTTTAACAGCCGTTGCCACGTCAGCAGTGACGGTGCCAACCTTTGGGTTGGGCATCAGACCACGTGGGCCCAACACTTGACCCAAGGTACCCACCACACGCATCGCGTCTGGAGAGGCAATCACCACGTCAAAGTTAATCTTGCCAGCCTTGATCTCTGCGGCCAGATCGTCCATACCGACGATGTCAGCGCCAGCGGCTCTGGCTTCATCAGCCTTTACACCTTGGGCAAACACCGCGACGCGCTTGACTTTGCCGGTGCCGTTTGGCAACACAACAGCGCCACGAACCACTTGGTCAGATTTTTTGGCGTCAATACCGAGTTGGACAGCTACGTCAATGGATTCATCGAACTTAGCAGTTGCAAACTCTTTGACCAAGCCTAAGGCATCAATGATGGGGTACAGCTTGTTGGCATCAATTTTGCCAACCTGCGTCTTTTGCTTCTTTGTCATAGCCATTTACACACCCTCCACAGTCACGCCCATGGAGCGCGCAGAACCGGCGATGGTACGCACAGCAGCGTCCAAATCGGCGGCATTCATGTCTACCATTTTGGCGCTTGCAATTGCTTCCAACTGCGCACGTGTGATGGTCCCGACTTTCACGCTGTTGGGCGTTGAAGAACCTTTAGTCAATTTGATTGCTTTCATAATCAGTACGGCCGCAGGGGGCGTCTTGATAACGAAAGTGAAACTTTTGTCCGCAAAAGCCGTAATGACTACGGGCAAAGGCAAACCTGGCTCAACACCTTGGGTCTGTGCGTTAAACGACTTACAGAACTCCATGATGTTCAAACCACGTTGACCCAATGCTGGACCAATGGGGGGGCTTGGGTTGGCTTTACCAGCTGGGACTTGCAGCTTGATGAAGCCGACGATTTTCTTCGCCATGCTAAATACTCCTTCGAGTTCAAACGGCTGGCGCGCTGGCCAACCTCCTCGCAACTAACGACCCTAGATGCTCAGTTGGTGCGGGAACGCAAACACCAACCTTGACAAGCCACTGATGCGGCCTGTCAAGCTGTTCAAACCTAGCCTTTTTCGACCTGGCTGAACTCCAACTCCACGGGTGTCGAACGACCAAAAATGGTCACAGACACACGCAACTTGTTTTTATCGTAGTTCACATCTTCAACAGTGCCGTTGAAGTCGGTGAACGGGCCTTCTTTCACCCGTATGTATTCACCCACGATGAACTCGACCTTGTGACGCGGCTTCTCCGTTCCGTCCTTCATCTGGTCAACAATTTTTTGCACATCGGCTTCTGAAATTGGCGCAGGACGGTTTCTAGCACCACCCACAAAACCTGTGACCTTGCTGGTGTTTTTAACCAAGTGCCATGTCTCATCGTCCATGGCCATTTCAACCAACACATAACCTGGGAAAAACTTGCGCTCTGTGGTGCGGCGCTGCCCGTTTTTCAACTCCACCACTTCCTCGGTTGGCACCAAAGTGCGCCCGAACCTGGCTTCCATACCCGCGTTACTGACCCGCTCTAATATGTTGCGTTCAACGGCTTTTTCCATGCCCGAGTAGGCGTGAACCACGTACCAACGCATGCCATCAACTGGCGTTAACGATTGCGACGCCTCTGTAGGCTCAGTCGGCTCAGCGGACTCAAGTAATTCGTCTGTCATTTATTTTCTCCAGCCTAGTACTAAGTCGTATAGCAACCACTCTAGGGTTTTATCGGTTAGCCACAAGAACAAGGCCATGACGAACACAAAGGCAAATACATACAAAGTCATTTGCACAGATTCGCGACGCGCGGGCCATACCACCTTAGACATTTCACGCTTGGCGTCACGCAAAAAACCAATAAACACACGACCCGTATGCGCCGTGAAAAACACAACCGCACCCAACACCATGCAGCCAATCAAGCCGCCCCACTGCGCAGCCGCACCTTGTGCAGACAGCAGAAAATAAGCCACAAAGCCACCAACCGCTAAGAGCGCTGCAGTTGCCACTTTGGCCGTATCGGCGGCGCCGCCTACGGTTTGAACATCAGTTGAAGCCATAAAACCTTATCCACAAAATCCAGCACACATACCCAAAAAAGTATGTGCACATTGCCACGCCCCAAGACAGGCAAGCCCACCAGAGGTCTTAACGACTTCGGCGGGCCAGATGTACTACTAAAAAATCCACCTCATGAGTCTGTCAACACAGCTGTGTCGTCAGACTTATGTAGTGGCAGGGGCGGAGGGAATCGAACCCCCAACCTTCGGTTTTGGAGACCGACGCTCTGCCAATTGAGCTACGCCCCTATTGAACTACTGAAAAAACCGGCTACTAAACTGCTTAAGCAATGATCTTTGCAACCACGCCCGCACCAACAGTGCGGCCACCTTCGCGAATGGCAAAGCGCAAGCCTTCTTCCATCGCAATCGGTGACAACAACGTCACTTCGATTGACACGTTGTCACCA
>Ga0209702_10004725_pt1 | contig 19438 bp, 11 predicted proteins | sample FRY01_FD_187210 | JGI IMG/M metagenome (GOLD analysis project Ga0209702, IMG submission 187210) | Freshwater microbial communities from Lake Fryxell liftoff mats and glacier meltwater in Antarctica - FRY-01 (SPAdes) (version 2) | ecosystem: Environmental > Aquatic > Freshwater > Ice > Glacier...
AAGCTGGTGCCTCGCCTGTCGCTGCCGCTTGATCGTTCGCTAGTTCCACCGCCACTGCTGAGCTGCGTCCCGGCCAACGTGAGGTCAGGGATATCCGTGCCTTCTTGTTGGTGTCTTTCACGTTAACAGCAGCACATCGGTAAGCGCTGCTGGGTTGGCGCCGTAAACATCACGTAGCAGCCGCAACTGCTCTTCATCAGAGTTCGGTGCCACCATCGACGTGAACTCCGGCTTGTAGTCCATCGTCGGGCTGTAGTGAAAGATCACTGTCGCCAGTGGATGAGGCAGCACGTTGATGTTGGGGATCGCCAATGAGGCCATCTCGGCGATTGTCCCGAGCGTGTAACTCTTGCCGCCACCCTGAACGCCAAAGAGACTGATCGTATGTGTCTGGTTTAGGTCCAGCGCGATTCGGCGACCGTTTGCTTCGCCCAAGATTCCGTATTGGGGCGAAGCACCCGATACGCCGAGCATGATGTCGAACAGCACCGCTGGTTGATCGGCCTTCGCAGCAAGCGCTAAGGGCTCCGGGATCACGCCGCCTGCTGGTGCCGTTACTGGGGGCTGAACCGGTGCCACAATCGTTTCGACCTGCGGTGGCCAAGGCGGAAACGGCGCAGTCGCAAGAATCACAGGGTCAAGTAGAGGCGGTGTCAGTGCCGACAACGGCGAGTCAGCAGCTCGGTCCTTGACCACCGCAGGAAGCAGCCGGCTGAGCGGCATTGACCTTACTTCATCTTCTGGTCGCGGTGGAAGTCCGTCTGCCCAAGCCATCGTCCGATCGCGTCTGGGGCTGATGAACGCAGCGGTCTCGTACGTCGGTACGGCACTGGCCATAGAACGGCGTCGAATCAACTCCTGCGTCACTTCGACATGCAGCTCCTGCGCCGATGCATTCGCCGTGCCCCCAATGGTTTCGGTATCGCGCACGGCCGATTCAACAAGTTGCGCCACCAGGTCAAAACCGATTCGGTGGTACTCGATCCCGTTCTCAACGGTCGATGCCTCAACTCCCCCCTTGTTGAAATCGAAGATCAACGCGCTGCGCGTGAACTCAAGCCTGTAGTCGGATGAGTCGAGAGTGCGCAGGAAGTAGCGCGCCTCATCCGCTGCGTCCAGCGCCACAAGGCCGTAACGAAGCGCACGGTCGAGATAGAACTCCAGCAGCGCAGAAAGATCCCTGTTCTTTATCGAGCGATCCGGTCGATCGACCACCTGCCGATGAGGGTCGAAGTGGTACGCGATCACATACTCGCTCTGTTGAATCTGCTCCGCGATTGAACTCTTGAGCTGCTCATAAACCGAGAGATCGCCCGCGCTTCGATAGCACTTCACTTCTACTAGCCGGCACGTGATGCGGCGGTTTGTCGGATCAAGGTCGAACAGTGCGAGATCCGTCCGTCGGAAGCTGACCTCGTCTCCCAATTCGTCGGCATTCTTCTTCAGCGCCGCGTAGAGATCCAAGTGCGCATCCAGCGGAACGACGATCTGGTTCTCGAAGACGCGTTGATGCTCCAGGAAAAGACGGCTCAGGGCGAGCCCCAAAGTCTCCGCCCGCTGATTGGGCGAAGAGAGCAACTTCAGCGCCAAGCGCCCTGAAAGCGACCGCAACTGCTCAAGCAGGATGACAGCGTGCCGCTCTGTGGCCGGTAGCCCGTAGTCCTTCAGGATCGGAGCAAGCAATGCCTCAAGCTCAGTTACTGATCGCGACGTGATCGCCAGCCGATGACTCAGCGCATTCGCCATGTCCGGCGAATGATCGATCAGATAGTCGGGGCGAGTGGCATGCCGGCGATGATCGAAGAATTCGATCCCGAGGTTGCGGTCAATGGTCAGTACCCAATCGCTTACCTCATGCACCTGGTGCAGAAACGCGCGGTCCTCTGCCTTGAGGCTTAGCAAGACAACCGGGCGCGAATTCGGCAGGAACCGGTTGCGCGAGGCCGATGCAGACGCTACCGAGAGAAGTCTCGTGGCCGTGGACAGTAGGTCGGTCAGCTCTTCACAGCCGGGCAGCGGGCGGGCATCGCCGTGCAGCGGCCGGCGAGACCAAGTGATGAGCTCGTCAAACTCCTTGTAGTCCACCGCGAAGGGCTGGATCAGGCCATGTACGAACGAGGCGGCATCCAGCGCCTGTGCATCTTCGGCGCGTACCTCTTCGGTCGGGAACTGGTCGATTAGGAAAGACAGGTGCGCTGAATGGCCATCTGGGTTCTGCCTGAAGTCATCGATCGATCGGATCGCCAGCCGCAGCTTCGGGTGAAGGTGGCTCTCGGTCGGCGTGGAGAAGGCATCGGCCTCTCGCGCTGTGACGCCCGAGTCAGGCGCCAGAAGTTCGACCAACGCCTCGCCAGTGCCGGGCGCTTCAGAGTCAAGAGCAAACAGTCGGATGTCGTACCGCAGATCAGCAAACGCCAGGTCGCCTTGCATTACCAGCAGCACATCTGCGATCGCAGCTGCTCTGCCCGCGTTGAAAGCGTTGATGGTCAGCGTCCGAACATAAGGATGCTGAATCAGATACCGCTGGATGCGCGTGGCGATGTAGTGCGCATCGATCGCGGCGCCGCCAATGGACGGCTCTGGCAGACCGAGTGCGGCGCAAGCCTCCCCAACCAACCCGCGAGGGTCGCGCTCGTCGTTCGCGGCATAGAGCGACCAAAACGGGTTCAAGTTGTCGACACTGACGTAGCTTCGTCCCAACTCTTGCGTCAGCACGACCGCCGGCAGGCCGGAGGGCGCCAGTTGACGGAGCAGTGCGTCGCGAGTTGGCACGACGAACTCTTTGTCGCACTTGCGAGCCTGGCTCAACCACAACGCTGCAGTGCTCGCCCATGCGGTGTGCCACAGCGCGCGCAGTGGATGCATAGGCCCCAAGAGGATCGCGTCACGCTGCTTGCCACGGTAGTCGCGCAGCAGCAATGACACCGTGTCCAGGCTCAGCAATTCCTTCAGTTCGTCAAACGCAGAACGAGCGGCGGTCTGATCTCCGGATGCAGCCCTTGCCAAGACTTCTTCAAGCCACGCCACATAGCCAGCAGCGTAGTTCTGCGCCAGCTCCTTGAGGCCGATGAGATCGGCGCCCTGCATCACCAACTGCTTCTCACCATTGATCACGGCCGAGAAGAAAGCCGCCCGCGCCTCGCAGAAGCGTTGCGCCTCGTCGGAGTTCGGCCAGGGGAAGGACTGATTGGTGCGCGTCACGAGTCCAGACGCAGCTATCTCCAGTCGCATTCGATTCGTGCCGTGTGGATCGCTCAAAAAAGCTCGCTCAAGTGCAGCAAGCTCGCTGGACACCAGCACGTTCGCGCGCCCCTCCTTGCCAAGCTTGATCTCGAGTGAATCGGTTCCGGTGATGTACTGGCGCCCGTGCCGCTCAACCCAGGAGCATTCGCCCGCCGTGATGGCGTCTGGGTCCCGGTCCTGCAGCACGGCGCCAAATTTGGCGCGAAACAATGCGTGAATGAGGCTCGGCTCTCGGGGTATTGCCCGCTGCGGTGGGTCTACCTCAACGTCTTCTTCGGTCAGCACATAGAAGAGGCCGCTCTCGTTCGGCATCTCCTGGTCGCCCATGGCGACCCGCGGCAAATGCAGTCCGTTGCCATCCTGAAGTGGAACCCGCTCACCCTCATCCGTCTCTGCAAAGATGCGAATGAAGTGCCACCCTTCCTCCCAGTCCACCTTGTTGATGCTGGAGAAGGTGATGGTTGACGAATCACGGTTCTGCGTCCAGGCCGCCTTTCTTCGACGGAAACCAGTTGGCCCGTTGTCGCGGGAGACAACCTCCGCGACAAACCGGCTCAGGCCTTGAACCTTTGAAGGAACCGGCTCAACGTGGAACGTGACCGAGAATTTCTTCTGCCCATTCTTCGCGACCGGCAAGACCCGCTGGCCGATCAACTCAGCCAGCTTCGGGTCGGTGTTGTCGTCGGCGACGACGGCCACATCAGGCAGCTCAACATTGCCGATATAGATCGCGTCGGGGTCGACTCCACCGTCTTCGAAGAGCCACCGATTGAATGCGAGCGGCCAGTTCTGAGGATCCTGGACGATCCTGCGCGTCCAGTCGCGCGGGCTGGCCACCGAAGCAACGGCGAAGTAATCGCCCAGCCTCTTGCAGAAGGCTGGGTCGTCCAAGCCCAGCTCCAATGCGCGCGCACGTTCGGTTCGAGTCGACCACGTGATCGTCCGCATGCATTCGAGATTGCGGTTGAGTCGAGCCGGTGCACGCTCTGGGTCTGCGAGCCATTCGAAGTCCGGCACGAGGCCCAGCTCGAACAATGCGGCGCCCATAGCCGGCGGATCGAACTCGTTCAGCTTGCCCGTCAGCAGGAATCGCGCGGTCGCGGCGGAATCGGCGTACGGCCAACGCTCACCCTCCAAACTGCTTAGGGCAACTTCAACTGCGGCTCGAAAAGCCAATGGCAGCTCGCCCTTCAGATCTTGTGCGAGCTTCTGATAGACCTCGCCGACAGGTACATCTTCGAAGGTCGCCACGCCGAAGGAATCCTCAGCAGAAGCGCGAAGGTCGTTCGGCACAAAGACCAGTAGCGGGGGCCGCAGCTCGTGGTTTGGCAGCGGGTTCCGCAACTCAACAAGCTTGGTGCTTGAAACAGCAAAGTCGGGCGCTTGCGCGCGCAAGGCCTCGTCAGCCAAGATCACGATCGTCGCGCCCGTGTTGCGGCTCCGAAGGGCGCCGCATAAACGGAGCATCAAGTCGCGATCCAAGTCTGTCACTCGCATGCAATGACCTGCAGTGCGCTTGGACAGCAAGTCGAGCAGATCCGGCAGCAACACCGCCTCAAGGGCAGCGTTGAAGTCGTTCTGCGTCAGCTCCCGAAGGCCTTTGGTCATGTGCCGACTCCAGACTCTTCAGGGCGGATCGCGTACCGCGGCACCACGGTCTGCGTCACGTACGCGTCCGACAGATCGCGATAGAACCCGATCTCTCGCAGCCGCGCCGTGAATGCTTGCAGGTTTAGGCGCAGCGCCTTGCGCTCCTCAATCGAGGGCATCCCAAAGCCTTCCCCATGGGGGAGCTGGTCGATGTAGAGGCCATACCTCTCGCGCAAGAACTTCAACAGGTCATCGATGCGCATCTCGCCAGTACGGTACCCACCCTCACCAACCTGAAGCACAGCAATCTGCAGCAGTATTTCCAATAGGCGGCTGTCCAGCACAAACCTTCGCGGCGCGTGTCTCGCCCTCGGCTGTGCCATCAATGCGCCAGGCTTGTTCTTCTGCAGCATCGCGTCGAAGGATTGGATGATGTACTTGCGGTGGAACTCTCCCCGTTGCGCGACGATAATTTCGATGTAGGTCTCGAAGTCGCTCAGGCCGAGCTTCAACAGCGCAGCGGTGTCGGCATCCAGCGCACCCTCGTCGTCTGCGAGCGAGTCCCTCAAGTCCTGAAGCCTCGCGTTGAAGTACTTCTCGCGTTCGTCAGCGACCGCGGGCCCTTGGAGCGCGAACACCTCACCCAACGACAGCGGTGTGCTGCTGGGCCGGGTCAACTTGCCGCGAGAGATCAAGAAGGCACCAAACTCGTCCAGCTTCTTCGCAACGAAGTACGAACGAATGAATCCCGGAATCCGCCGCACGTAGCTGTCGGCACTCTGTTGAGCGATCTGAGCCGACGGGGATTCGGCGTTGCCGGTCAGGTCGACAAACAGCCCCAGCTTGTAAGGGCAGTCCCCCTGCGGCTCCACCGGGCTCCGCGGCCGCATTGGGCAGTTGGCCTCTGAGCACAATGAATCAGCCTTCTGCAAGCGCTCCCATGCCGATAGCAGCTTGAGCAGGCGCAGGTGAAAGAGCCCAAGGTGGAACGACAGCAGCAGCTTCAGGTACTCCACCATCACCGCACGAGGCATGAAGTTCCGGTAGAGCAGCAGTCGCTGCACGTCGTCGGCCATCAGGTCGGCCGCGCCGATGCACATCGGCGCGAAACGGTCACCGCCCTCTTTGGTGTTGGCCGTGTCCTTGCGCTGCCCAAGGAAATGCAGCAGCGTTGCCGTCTCGATGTCGTTCAACGCCTTGCTGTCCAGCTGACGCGTGACCTTGTTGAAGCCTTCAAAGAAGAAGCTCTTCAGGTGCTCAATGGCGTGAGCACCAGCGTTGCCTCGCGCGTGGTGCAGCATCTGGTACAGGTGCTGGGCGGCGCCATAGTCGCGCGAGTGCTTGGGGTTGCGAAACCGATACGTGTAGCCGTGCAGCGGCCTGGGCCCGGCGACCACTTGATTTGCGCGTCCGCGATTGACGATGTCCATCAGATGGGTCTCAACCCAGCGCACCACGATGTCCCGGTGGTCTGAAAACCCGACGAACTTCTCCTTCTCGGCCAGGATTTCATCGACGAACTGCTCTACGGTCAGCTCGCGCTTGTCGCGAAACACGCTGGGGTACCCGCCGTGCTCAAGCCGCTCAAACAGACCGGTCAGCACCCGATCCATCTCGATCATCTTGAAGTCCAGGTAGGTGATCTTCGTCAGCCTGAACTCTCGGTCCTTCTTCTGCAGCGCCATCAGACCTTCTCCCCTTCGCCCTGGGCCAGCCGCATCTCGATCCTGCCGTCGTCATGACGTGCCACCATGTAGAAATCATGGCCGCTGGTGGTTAGCAGGATTTCTCGGTACGGCTGGGCGTTCAGGCTGTTCTTGAAGACGCCGAGGCACAGGTAGAACCCCTGCATTTCTTCAACACTCGGTCGATAGCCCTCGTTCAGCCGCACCAGCATCTCGTACACATCCAGATTGATCGCCAGGTCGCTGTTGATGGCGTTCTTGGCAGCTGGTCGAAAGCGGAGCCTCAGACCAGTCGGCAAATGCTCCACGAAGCGCGCTTGCCGGGCGAAGTCTTCAACCTGCAGTTCAAATCGGTCGGCAGGGAAAAGCCGGTAGCTTCGGATGGTCCCGTTTTCGACCTGTCGAACCTGAAGTGCGAGATTGGCACCCAGCCGCTCTGGGCGCTGCAGCCCCTCACCGCGATTGATAGCGCTCAGCAGCATCGTGATCAGCCCGTCAACAGACTCTGCACCCTTCACGATGTCGACCATCTGCTTGGCCGAGCGGTATGGCAGCATCCGCTCCCATGTGCCATCGCGCCGCTCGAAGAACTGTTTGCGGCGGGTCATCGCAACATAGTCGCGGTGACGCTTCGCCCTGATTCGTACCGTGCTGACTCCCGCTCCCCGCGGGAGGTCTTCGAAGAGGCCTTGAAGCACCTTGAAATCGTAGCCCGCACGCCGATCAAACCGGAACAACATGCGGTCATCGGGCTGAACAAAGTCCAGGCCCCGGTCAAAGCGGGGATCTTCTTGCCGGCCAACATCGATCTCGGCGAGCAGTGACAACAAGCGGTCTGCGTTCGGCTGCCCGCCCCCCATCCAGCTGTTGAAGTAGAAGCTCCGCACAATCGCCTCGCGGTCCGCTTGCTCGTACAAGGCGTGGATGTCTCCGCAGTCACGGTTGCTGATCAGCATGTACGAAAGCGCCGAGCGCAGGTCGCGCATCGTGATGTGCAGCCGCCCGCGCAGGTGCGTCATCGTATAGATCATCTGCAACCGCTCAACCAGGCGAGGCCCAGCGGTTTCGTCCTGGAAGCTCCTCGCGTTGTGTAGCGCATAGCACTTGTCTTTGATATCGCACTGATCGCAGGCTGCCCAGTGGTCGGCCAGCGTCATGCGTTTGATCGTGCGCTCCAAGATCGAGCCATCGGGTGAGCTTGCGACCACACTGCGAAGGTTGAGGTTGACGACCGCCACACGGTGGTTGGCGTCGCCCGTGGCAAGACCTCGCTGCACGAGTGCGGTGAGTGCGGGAAAGTCCGCAGCGTTCTGCGCCAGGAAATCAACCAACCGCCCTTCGTTGATCGCAATCAGCCGCGTCTCAAAAGGTTGCCAGGCTTCCGGTACCGACCCCACAAACGGGGACAGAAATTCTCGGAGCACAAGATCGTTGTCCTTGGCACCCTCGTCCTGGCTGCCGTCATAGTTGATGAGGAACCGACGCTGTTGCAGCGAAAGCGAACTGCCGTTCGGCAGACCCCGGTCGACTGCCCCGCCTTGGTGTTCGACTTGGCGCTCCAGGTGCTGAAGGAAGGCGGTCTTCCCGTCGCCCGCGTTGCCGGTGAGCAGAACAAGGCTGAACTCGCCGGCAAGTACCGCAGGGAGCAATTTGCGGTCGAGGTCGGTATCGACGTAGACCGCTTCGCCCCAAGCATCCATGCCGCGCGTGCCGGCATTGCTCTTTGCGCTTTGGCTGTACAGAGAGCGCAGATGGGTGACAAACGCGTTGGTGTTCGGTGCCGACTGAAACAACACCGACCTGCCAGCAGCCAACGCCGTGGCAACGGCTTCAACGCTCACAGACTGGGGCATGGGTCGCCTTGCCTGGTGAACATCAACCAGGGCCGTACGCATCTCCAGCGCGGATTGCCAACGATCGCTACGCTTGGGCGCGATCGCGCGCATCACCACGTTCACAAACTCAGGCGACAGGTCTGAGAAACCCGATAGCTCTCGTGGGTCCGGTGCCGCCGTCGTCGGCGGTTCAGAACTGTCCCACGGATATCGACCGGTGAGTGCCTCGTAGAGTGTCAGGCCCAGCGCATAGACATCGCGGTCAGCACGTTCTCCGTTGTGGGCAATGATCTCGGGGTCGAAGTCAGGTGGCAGATACCGCCTGGAGCCGCCTCCGCGCGTTTCGCGGTCGTCCGACCGAACCGAAACGTTGAAGTCGATGATCTTCGCGCCCTTCTGGGTCCAAAGTAGATTGCGCGGCTTGATGTCGCAGTGGTGGAAGCCGTGGTGGTGCAGGTGAACCAGCCCTTCGATCACCTGCTTTCCCAACTCCAGCGTATCTTCCGGGGCCAGTAGGCGCTGTTGGATCATGTCGCCGACATCTGCGCCTTCGATGTACTCGAACACCATGAAGGGAACCTGCGTGCCCTTCGGGCCGGGCAACACATCGGCATCCAGCACTCGGACCACGTTGGGGTGATCCGGAATCTGCACGAGGTGGCGGTATTCCTTTTTCAGCCGCTCCAGCGTGGAATGGCGGTCGCTGATCACCAGCTTCAGCGCTCGCGCTACGTCACCCAGCGTGTCGATCACCTTGTAGACAACGCCGAAGGTGCCTTGCCCAAGCTTCTTCTCGATGATGAACTTGTGCGTTAGCGCATGCCCCTGCGGCAAATTGCGATAGTCCAGCTCGGGTTCGTCGGTTTCGCGTGGCGCCGGCGAATCTGCCACAACTGAGGTCTCTGGCCTGGCTGGTGTCGGCGCCAATAGTTCCGCGAGCGACAACAGCGCTTGCTCGGCAGTTGGCCGCTTGTCGGACGCAAACGCACAAAGGCTTTGCAACCAAACATCCACGGCCGTCGTCAGCCCCGACTCCAAAACCGAAGGCGCCGTTGGGAAGACGCCCGCCGCGTCCCAGACCGTTTGCGGGTTACCGTTGAATGGCTTCTCCCCCGTGAACAGCTCATAGAGAATCAGCCCCGCCGAAAAGATGTCAGACGCCGCTACCGCAGCGCTCGGCTCGCGGTAGGCCTCTGGGGCGACATACGCAATCTCGACGAGGTCAACGATGTCGGCGGCGATCGTCATCGTGCGGTCGCGCACCGGCTTGGCGAAGTCGAAATCGGTCAAACGCGTCGTGCCGTCTTGCCCGACGATGAGTGCACTCGGGGTGAGGTTTCGGTGGATGACGCCTTTGCGATGCGCATGGTTCAACGCAGCCAGCAGGTCCTTGGCCACGCGCCATTTCTGGTCGATGGTCAACGCCATTTGCGGACGCGCCATGTGCACGGTCAGCGCCTGCCCCGGTGCATCGTCGAGGATCAAAACGTAGGCCTGATCGTCTTCTGCCTCGAAGAAATCTCTCGCCGAAACGATGTTCGGATGCAGCGGCAACTCAGCCAGCGCCCGGTAGGCGTTCTGGATGCGGTTGGCTTCCGCGATGCGCTGCGGTTCGGGCTGGTACGGGTCAGCCTTGTAGACGCGAACCCGCGCGGTGCCACCAGCGAACGTGTTCTGGGCGCGGGACTCGGTGTAGTAGTCGGTGGCACCCAAGCGCTCGACCACCTTCCAGTGGCCGTACACGGGGCGGCCACTTGTTGGTTTTGCCTTCAGATTGAGCGCATGGCGAATCAGAGAGTGGAAACCGCTGATGCTCTTGTTGCGCCCGGCCCGTATGCCGGTCGTATCCTTGAAGAAGCGCTCGGCGTCCTTCAGTTTGACGACGCTCTTCGTGTCGATATCAGCCGGATCAACGAGGTGCGCATCGGGAGCAGTGAGCAGCACGACCGCGGCAACGTAGATGCCATCAAGCTCCGGTCGGCCGGGATGGGCGGATGTGATCAGCCCCTTGACGATCTTCGCGTGGCTGCGAAGCTTGGCGAGCGGCGACGGATACGGCTGCCGGCCTTCTGGGTACCACCTGGCGCCATGAACGTCGATCACGCCGCGCGTGCCCTTCACGTCGACTAAGTACAAGGCGTGCGGGGCGAGCAATGCGATATCGATTTCGAACCGCTCGCCCTGACGCTCGATCTCAAAGTTGTGCAGCAGGGTAAAGCTGTCGGGCAGATGATCTCGCAGGTGCGCAATCGCGAGGCGTTCGGCGTCGTTGACTGGTTGACCGATCGCGATCACTTTCGCCATCACTCCCCCTCCGAGATCTTTTGTTCTACCAGTGCTACTGCGGCGAGTTCGAGCGCAGTGCCTTTGTCCTGGGCTCTGAGGGCCTCGATGACCAGCGATGCGATCTCGGCCCGTATCGTCGAGCGAAGCCACGGCACGCGAAGCTCACTGATCAGCCCCGCATCCAGGCTTGGTATCGACGAACCAAATGCCGTGCCAATCACTGCCCAGTAGCCGGGTTCAGAGGCAAGCACTGCCCAGAGATAAGCCGCATCCGAGGCAGACCGGCAACGAACTCGAACGAGGTGCTCGCTCCCCGCATGACCGACGTTGCGTCCTAAGGGAAGGACGGCCCGTCCGATGATGCCGCCGATCTGACCGCTGCGTGGTAGCAATACATCGCAGTCTGAGAGCAGCAATGTCTCGATATGAGGCGTTCGCGAACGCGAGATCAGGTACTCGCCGGTCGGATTTAGATCGAACACCGACGAGGAGGAAAGGAATGGCACGCCGTAGGCCGGATCAGTCACCTTGAGTCGTGAGCCGCGATTTGGTTCGTATACGTTCTGCACCAGGTTCCCGAGGCACTCGCTCGGAGTACATGAGAGTGCGGCCATACCAGCGCGAACGCCAGACGAATGGTGGAAGGCATCCATCCGCCGTGCGACATCTGAGGCCAGAATCGAATTCACAAGGGGTCGCGACCCAGGCGTCGTCCAACCGATCGTCTGTTCGAGCAGTGAAACCGCCTCCCTTCGCTTGGCTGACGCCTCGCTCCGGTGAACCGCGCCCAGCGCGATGAGCGACGATATTTCAGATTCCAGCTGATTGCCGAACCTTGGAACTGGCAGCTCGACTATGTGCTCCGGCTCGATGTGCTGGATGATTGCGCCGTAGGTTCCAGAGACTACAAGCAGCACCCCGAATCGACTGGATAAGAAGGCGTATAGGTACCCGGGTGGAATCTTTGAAATGTCGGGAACGACGCGAAGCACATGCTCGGAGCAGGCCATACCGGCCATATCTGGCCTGACATAGGCCATACGTCCGATGGTCCCGGACCGGGTAATCAAAGTCCAGTGCTCGCCCAGCGTGAAGAGTGGGTTTCTTTGAATCTGCTTTTTGGAGAGAAGTGGCAAGTGTCCGAAGTCAGCGTTGAGGATGTCAGAACTACCCAAGAATGGAACACCATGGTGTAGGTCATGCACCCATAGTCTCCCTTCGCGCCCTGCATGAAAAATTCCGGAAGTTACCCTGCCAAGAGTTTGCTTGGGGACTGACAGGCGACGCAGCGCATCCCGCGCCTCCAGCGCCCCCGACATGTAAGGGTTGCAGTCGAGCCGTCGTCCGCCCTCCTCTAACCAGCCAGAGCGGACGATCCGTGCATTCTTGAAACTCGCAAACGTCATGCGGGCGCTCCCGCAGGAAACCAAGCCTGAAGCGCGCCGTGCATTTCAACAAATGCGGCGTCGCTACAGCCGTGCACAGAAATGAGGCCCGCGAGCCGCTGGTAAATTGCCGACGAGCGCGGCTGCCCCGTCTGCCGCAACACCCACTCAGCAGCTTCCTTGGGCCGCGGGGGCTTCGCCGCACCAATCGGCCACCATCCATGGTCAGCCAGGTACTGCCGGAGATTGGTTCCGCCGCGGTAGCGCAAGACCTCGGCGACTTGGGGCTTGTCTTGCCAAAGCCAGTTTTCCAACTCAGGCTCAATTGCAATCACCTTGACGGCGTTTGCGTTCCAGCCGCTCTCTACCAAGCGCTCCGTAACGTGTTCAACGATGACTGCCCTTCCTGGCGATCCATCCCACTCGCAGTCCAAGACAACCAAAGCACGCTCATGGCTACGCTGAAAAGGACGTAATAGCTCGTGACCCTTGGTGAAGACCCCGGGGTCGTTGCCGCCTTCATCCACGATCAGGTCACCACCGATCTCAGTATTGATTTCGAACGGAGCGCAGCCAAGGCTCAAGCCCCATCGATCACGATTGAAGTAGCCGCGAAACGCAGCGGCCATGTTGCTGTCGGCCACCAAGATGACGCAAGGGCGCTTGGCCATCATCCCAACACCCCTGCCGCGAACAGCCTCCCGAGATCGATGCCGCCTCGCCACTCCTTGAGGCGCGGATGGTCTGTGCCCACCACGATTTCAACTCCACCGTCGCCTTGAATGCGGGCACAGAGCAATTGATCCAACTTGGCCCTCACGAGCACGACGGGTGAATGCGAAGAGACCCAGACTTGGCTGTCATACATCGAAGAGAGCGACTGCAGAACGGCCTCAATGGCACGTGGGTGAATGCCGTTCTCTGGCTCTTCCGTCACAAGGATGGCCGGGTGCTTCCTCAAATAGGGCAGCAGTGTGAGCGTGAGGATGCGCAAGGTGCCGTCGGAAAGCCCGGCAGACGGCACCGTGAAATCGCCTCGATATCGCACGACAAAATAAGCATGGTGGTCGTCCTCCCGCTCGCGCACGTCGATGTCGGCCACTTGGGGCAGCGCGGTTTGGACGTGGGCGATCCAGTCGCCGTAGCGCTCGCTGCGGTAGTCTGCCGGCGCATCATCGGCAGCCCCTTCCCGCTTGAGGTCGAGGGCAAGCCAGGGTGTGTTGCGGCCGTTGGCGGTGATGGTCTTCGGGAGGCCCGGCGGACTGGCCGTGCGCATAGCGGGCCAGTTGGGTTCCAGGAAAACCGCGTCAGCCGTCAGCAGGCCGTGAAGCCAACGCGCGGCCGGGTATTCAGCTTCCGTTTCGAAGATGACGCGCGGCATGGCGAGCAAGGTGGGCGGTAGCCCGGCCTTTGCCACGCGGGCTTTGCCGCCGCTGGCTGGCACTTCTGGCGTGAACTCGGCCTCGTGGCCAAACTCCCGCGCCAGGATCAATCGCCAAAGCTTGTTGCCTTCGGCAGAGACGCCGTGGAACCCACCCATGCGCCGGTCGGGGCCGTGGCCTTCAGGGAATACGAACAGGTATTCATTGATGACATGCAGTTCGCGGTCGCTTGAAACGCGCAAGCCGATCTCATACCGGATGTGAGTCGGCCAGCGCCGCCGGTCTTCTTGAAACGCCAAGCGTGATTTCTCGGATCGCATTCTCGTAAACATGCCCTCAAGCAACTTGGCTTGGACGACATCGGGGAGGCGCGCCTCTACCGCGAGCGAGAAGTCATCGCCTCGCCCGGCAAAGACCAGCTCGCTCAGACTCCCTGCGCGCGGCGGCAGGTCTGGGCGCCTATCCATGAACGGCGACGCGATATTGCTTGCGCGCAGCAGGTCGCCGAGCAGTCCAGGCAGATCAAGCAAGGTGGACTTGCCTGATCCGTTGGCTCCAACGAGCACACAAAAAGCGCCGACATCGACGCCCAGGCGTTCAAAGCAGCGATAGCGCGTAGCTTCGAGGCGCGTGATCACTTGTTGGGCTCCGGGTGCGTTGCACGAAACTCAGCGTAGGCGGCCGCAATGGCAGGCAGGTCGTCATCGAGGATGCGTTCCTTGCGGTGCAAGGTCCGTACGTGCATCTTGCCGCCGATCCGGACCTTCTCCTCATGACTGACATCCACGAGGATTTCTTCGCCATCCGGGTGGCGCTTGAACAGCGTATTGCCGCGGCGATCGAACCCGACCTTTTCGGCAACGGCCATGAAGACCGGGTAGTCCTTCTTGCTGCCCAAGTCTTCTGCCTGAATCACTGCAGGCGGCTTCTTCTTGAGGAAGAGCAGGCTGGTCAGGATGTTGACGTTTGCCTCCACGATGAAGGACTCGACCGGGAGGTCGATGCTGGCCAACACCCAGCAGCGGCGAAGAATCCAATAGCGGATGTACTCGTCGCCTGGGTTGCCCAAAATGCCGTCGGGCAAGACGATACCCAGGCGCCCACCCGGTTTTAGCCATTGGATGCACCGCTCGATGAACAGGACTTCTGGCGAGACGGCCGGCTTGATGTTCTGCGTCATTACAAAGTCGGTGCCTTGCCGCACCCACCGACGGGCTAACTCGTATTGCTCAAGGATCGTTCGCTCCGTGACCGGGATATCGGACCCAAACGGTGGGTTGGTCGCGATCACGTCGATCGAGCCCAGAGGGATTTCTTCGAACGCGGGCTTGACGCCAGGCAGGTGCCCGACGGGGAACTCCAAGGAGTTCATGTGATACATGTGGCCGAGCGAATTGCCAGCCATCATCACGTTCATCTGTGCAGCCCGAACCAGGAACGGGTCGAAGTCGGCACCGAATAAGTTCTTGGCAGCGTAGCTGGCGAGACGATCACGGATGGAGATGAACTCATCGGTGTTCTCGTCGCCCGCCTTCACGTGCTTCTCTGCTTGAAAAACCTTGTTGTTGTAGTTCAAAACCTCCACGAGGAACCCGCCGGTGCCGCAGGCCAAATCGAGCATCCGCTCGTTCTCCTTCGGGGCCAGCATCTGAACCACCAAGCGAATGGCGCCACGCGGGGTGAAGTATTGGCCACGGTCGCCGCGCAGGTTGGTGCCAACGATCTCTTGATAGGCCGCGCCTTTGGCATCGACATCGGTGCGCGCGAAGTCGTAGCGCGACAACTCGGACACGATGAACGCCAGTGCTCGGTCTGACAGCGTGATCTCTTCGTTGCCCTTGAACAGGGCTGGGTAGGCACGCTTCACTACCTCAAACAGCGGCAGGATGCGGCGACGTATTTCCTTCTGGCCCGCGGGTTCAAAGGGCTCGTAGGGGCCGGCCCAGAAATCGCGGTGCTCGCCGACACGGCGTTCGTCGTACATCTTGCAGAAGATGAGGTACAGGAACTGCCAGAACGCCGCGTCCTTCGGCATGCCCTCGTTACCGTGGATGTAGTTGTGGCAACGACGGAACGCAATGCGCAGCATGACCGGGTCGGCCCTGCGCATCCTGGCGAGCGATGCCGCCTCGCGTGTGCCGATGCTTTCGTCGCCCATGGGCCAGTCGCCGATGGGTTTGAACTTGGTGTCGAAGCGCGTGATCTCCTTCTGGAAGAAGAAGAATTCCAGGCCATTCGTCCACAGACCGTACTTGCAGCCTTCGACCTCGGCCATCGCTGCTTCGAGGACTTCGAACTCCTTGCGCGCCTCGTCGGGATCGCGCATCCGGTAGGCACCCTTGGTGCCGACTTTCGGCTCCTTCTCGACCATGACCGCGCGGTACATGTTCTCTGCCACATGCGCCGTGCCCGCTTGGAAGACGGCGATGTCGAGCTTGCGGTTCTTGCCACCGACCTTGACTTTGAAGTCGGGCTCCATGTCCTCGGCGGCTATGCCGTACTCATGGATGATGGCGCGCGCGATGCGCTGGCGAACCTGCTCTTTGTCGCTGTCCTTCAGCGGAGCGCCTGTGATGTAGTCGAAGATCTTCCCTTCGGCGATATCGGGAGCGTCGCTCGTCTCAACGGCCACATCGCTGCCGCTGTTGTCCGCGTCATCCGCAGCAGTCTTTTTGTTTGTCGGCTGCCTAGCCATGGGCTGTTCCCTTTTCATCGAAGTCGTCGCTACTAGAAGACGCGCCACCGGCACGCACCCACGCGTCGACATCGTCTTTCTTGAACTTCCAAAATCGCCCGACCTTGTGCCCAGGCATGCCCTTGCCTGTCACCCAGGTGTAGATCGTGTCTTTCGCAACACCAAGGTAATCGGCGATTTCATCAACGGAAAGCCAGCGATCATCCATTCAAATTCCTTGTCGCAGAACGGGCTACGGTGCCGCGCCGTCTGCGCGACACAAAGAGTCTACTTTCAGTAGGGTTAGATAGTGTTTGAGGCTATTCTATTAGGATTTATCCGGAATTCGGAAGCCCATCTTTTGGCGATCGGGGATTCAGCCTTCCTTAGATTCGGACATGTGCATTGAGCTGCCATGACCCGGACCGCAACCAATACGGGGCGGCATGAGCTCCCGCATTCGTTGGCGATCGCAGTGTTACTTTTGAATTTCGCAATGGAGATCAACATGGCAACTATTCACGGCAAATCAGCGGTCAGAACAAGCATCACTGGACAGGCGCCCAAGCGCGAGACGGGCGGTAATGGCGCTGAAAGAGTTATGGAACTCGTTCGTAAAGGCAGTACGATTTATATTCACCTGCATTCGCCAAACAATCTTGCAAATGGCTGGGCTATTACTGTGCCGGCCGACGAGTTCCTCGCCGCGGTAAGCATGGGAGCGAAGCTCGATTCGCTGGCCAGATAGATGCCCTCGTCGGCCAATATGGGCACGATGCGCGCAGGTGGCACGTCGGCAAAGCGCGGCTCATTGGCCACGGCCAAGATGCACTCTCGCTCATGCTGTTTTAGGGCATAGGATGGCACAGGGCGTGCGGCCTGTGGCCTACCATCGCCCGCTATGAGCCCTTGCTGGGCCTTCCAGCGCTGCAGCGTGTGCAGATCTTCTACGCCGGCGGTCCGCAGGCTGGGCGTAGCCGCGCGCTGGCGCCCGGCACCACCTCGATGTCTCGGGCCAACGCCTGGCGATCTTCGGGGCCGATCGCTCGTCCTCGCCCTTGTTGAAGATCGCCGCGACTTTATTTGACAGCACCGGCAAGGCCGCCGTCTCGGCCAGCGCCCGGTCCTTGCGCAGCAGGTCGCGCTCGAGTTCCTTCATGCGCTTGCGGTCGGCGCCCGTGGCCTGCGGGTTGGCCCGTGCCTCTTCGGGTTTGGCCAGCGCCGCAGTGGCTCTGGCTTGCCATTTGTCCAACTCGGCCGCATACACGCCGTGCTGGCGACACCACGCGCTCCTGTCGGCCTTGGAGTTGGGCCCTACCCCGCCTTCCACGACGCAGCTGCGTCAGGATTGGCCTTCTTCCATGCTTCGAGGTCACGCCCCTTCAGCCACCCATCACTTGAGTCGGTGTCGCGCAATGGGAATTCAGCTACCCGAGCCCCCGGCTGAGATTCCAAAAATTGTGCGCGCCGTCGGCGTGGCGCGTCATTCTCCGGCGCATGGTTTGCTAACGTCATTCGCCTGGCTTCACCTAACACTGCGCGTTTGCCAAATTGCTTGGAAAGCCCGACTGCCATATCTGGGAAAAGCAAGGAAAGGAGTCGGTCGTATCTAGGATCGCGCAGATAAGTCGTCTCACCATTCCTGATACTGGTCTTGACTTCAGCAATCCATTGCTCCAGCCATTCCTTCTGGTCTGGCGTCAGGCTTGGCGCATAGATCCGCGCAGCAATGAAATAGAGGGTGTGATTTGATCGCTCGGAATTCTTGGTCTGCCGAATGGCGTTTAAGACCGCCATGCCTGAACTCAATCGATAGCCCGCGCCGCGATCCAGCTGCACCGACAGGATTCGAGCCAGAATTCCGTGCCAGCCGATGAGGTTGTCGTCACCGGCCTCTGGGTATCCATGAATGGCGAGCTTGTCAGCAGCGTCGGCCACCTTTTCCTTCGCGGCCAACTCTGTCACTTTGACTTTCGCACTTTTGGTTTCGTCGGAATCTTCGTCCACCATGGCATCATGTAATCCGAGGACTGCATCGACGTATTCGAAGGCGATGTCTGGCAGCGGCGTCGCCAACACATCCTGACGTCGCCGCGCCGCCTTCTGCAGTCCGCCTTCGATTGAGGCAATCTCGTGAGCAAGTTGCCTATTCAACAATTCGCGATGCAACTCTAGATCAGGATGATATAGCCAGCGCTTTATGTTCAGATCGTCGACAACCAAGACGCGTAGTTGATCCCTGGTCAAACGCCCACCAGTCAGACTCAAGTCAATTTCAAGTGCGGCAGACCGCGTCGCCGGAATGCGGCCGAGGCGCATATCATCAATTTGATTCGTGACGGTCACCTCAACAAAAAGTGGGGAGAAGACCCTGCCGTCATCGCCATGCGCGTCGCAAACCACATCGGGAATGATCCGGGCCAGCCGATGCTCAAGCACCACGTTTGTCAATCCAAGAAACTGCGATTTGGCTCCCCATGAGTAGGACAAGTTTGTGCCATTTGAAGCCAGACCCTCCACAGTCAGGCCGAGGCTGGGAACCGCAAGTCTGCCGGACTGCTCCAATATTTTCTTCACCTCGAAGTGAAGGACGGATTCACGCCGTAGTGTGGGCGGAAGGTCGGGAGGTAGATCCAGTCCTTCTGGAACCTCGTCCAGGTAGCGTTCAGCCTCAGCCCTCGCTGCTGCATTGGCCTGAATCAGTAGTTCGGAATCATCCCAATGGCCTCGCCAGCAGATAGTGTCGGGAAGCAACGAAAGGCGTTGCCGAATCTCCACCGGCGTCATGCCCGACACGGAAGAATCACCAACGTCGAGAAAAATTGTTGGCACCAGAACGTCATCTGCATCCAAATGCGTTGCCCATTCGCCCAACGTTCCGGTTAACTGCACACGCAGCTGCCGACCATCAGCTAACGTGAGGATGGCAAATGCCCGGTCGCGGTAGTTGACACTTGAAAGGTGAACCTTTTCGGGCGGCGCGTCCACCCAGACTTCATACAGTTCGCCACTCAGGCCAGTGGCACTCCCTGACATACGGCGACGAGGAAGGTCAAGCCAGCCATCGTCCACAAACTGGCGAAGGACAGCAGCCCGCGCGGAAAGCACAGCGCATTCACTCTTTTCAGCTTACATTCCGCAGGTCGACAGACCAATATCCGTGCAATTTCGTTGCCAGCATTTTTTCAAGTTTTCCGTGGAGCGTTGGCGTCGATGAGACGTTCCGTTTCTATCTCCCAATCGCGTAGCAGGCTCTTGACCTTGCGATAGTTATCCAGGGCCAAGCGCAGCAGGACTGCCTGCTCGGGCGAGAGCACCCGATGAACGAGCTTTCCCCCTTGCATATGTCCCCACTCGT
>Ga0209702_10004733_pt1 | contig 19397 bp, 10 predicted proteins | sample FRY01_FD_187210 | JGI IMG/M metagenome (GOLD analysis project Ga0209702, IMG submission 187210) | Freshwater microbial communities from Lake Fryxell liftoff mats and glacier meltwater in Antarctica - FRY-01 (SPAdes) (version 2) | ecosystem: Environmental > Aquatic > Freshwater > Ice > Glacier...
TCGCCGCGCCCGCCAGCGGCTTGAAGCTGCCCGCCAAGCACGCCACGCACGGGCCCCCGTCCGCGCCCGTGAAGCCGGGGCTGCACTGGCATACAATTGCACCAGACACACTTTGCGCGTTCGCCGGACACGCCACGCAGACCCCCGCCCCCGTGTCTGTTGAAAGGGAATTGAAGAGCGCCGAGGCCGCCAGCGCGAATTTGCTGTTGGAGAGGTGGTAGTCCCAGATGTAGAGCTTCGAGAGCTGCCAATCGCTCAACTCATTGAGACGGTGATTAATACCCAAGGCACCATTGCCAAGACCACCTGTTGCAGGTGCCACTGTAATGCCATTGACAATAGATCCATCTGAATTCTGCTGTAATAAATTCCTTCCACAAAGGACAACCCAATTTGTATTTGGCGTGATAGTATAAGTAACAAATGCACCTGTGATACCGTAATATATATAACCAGCCAGTGCATTCCAGTGTCCGTGGTGCCAGTTGAGGTGACCATCAGGATTATCTCTGGCATTCAAAAGCCGCGCTCTGTTTGACCCTGAATATCGTGTGACACTGCAGATTGTAAACGTCGCGGGGATGGACCCCGCGCCCCACTGCATCCTTGAATTCGTATCACCGCCCACGAAGGCGACCGGGGCGGCCGCGCCGTGGCCCGCGACAGTGCCACTTGTAACTGTGCCTGCTTCCAGAGCTCCTGTGTTACCCGCGCACGTCTGGCCCCCGCACCGGCTGTCGAAGCGCCCGGACGTTGCGTTCCAGTCCGCGGCGTCCGACACGATGTGCGGCCGGTCCGAGAGCAGCAGGGCCCGGAACTGCTCCTCGCGGTGCGTGTTGAACGTGCCCGCCGCGCACGGCGCGCAGACGCCGCCGACGGGACCCGTGTAGCCCGCGTTGCAGACGCACATGGTCTGCTTCGTGCTGCCTGGTTGGCTGGTGCTCAGTAGAGGGCACGCCGCGCACTCGCGGAAGCCGGAGGGCAAGACGGCGCTGTAGCTGCCGGCGGCGCATTGCACGCAGGCGTCGCCCTCGCGCCCGAAGCCGGCCACGCACTTGCAGTCCGAGACGACGGGGCTGTTCGCCGCGGCCGCGGAGTTCGCGGGGCACGCCGCGCACGGGACGCACGTCGCGCACGGGACCCCGTGCTGCACGTGGGCGCCGGTGGCCACCGCGGTGGCGCTGTAGTTCCCGTCTCCGATGACGGTCCCGGCGACCACCACGACGTGATAGGCGTCGAGCACGGCGTCGATACTGACTCGCGCGATCTGCTCGTCAAAGTTGCATACAGAATTGACCTGTCCACTGTTACACGTCACGGTTCCGAGCAGGCAGAGGAGGTCTGCGCCCGAGTACACCTCGACACGGTAGTACGCGAATGCATATGCGTTCGGCGGTATGTAAGTGATGTCATACCCGCGACTAATTGGTCTGCTCCAAAACACCAGGAGAGAGTTGTCGACATGATTTAATAGGCTGCATGGAAAAGCTCTGTTGCCAAAAAGACAGGAATTCACCAGCAGAGGGGGGCCCGCTCGAGTCATGGGATGTGCAAAATCTGACAACACCTCTGTATTTTCAAACGTAGTCAGCGCGACGTTATTTGCATCGAACAATTGAATATATACTCGATACATGACCCCCAGCTGCCATCCCGGAAAATTGCCTACTACCAAGTGGTTGGCTGGGACGAACTGACCTCTGACGGATTGCAGATCAGAAAAATCGTAGTACGTGTCATTCGCGTAACCCTGAATTAAGAAGCCGTCCTTCTTGTGAACAGCATTTGACGGTGGACTTCTGAAATTCGTCAAGATTAACATGTTGTATCGCACGGCGGTGCTCACGCGCAGCGCGAATGTCATGTGCATTTGCAGGGGACCGGAGGGCGTCAGCTTCAAAGACCCTGCCACAACATCTGTATTCTGCGCATTTGCAACTTCTGTGCTCTTCAGGCTCGCGAGGTCCGGGGGCGCCCCCCCCTGCGGCTGCGACACCGAGCAGCTCAACGCAGCGGACCCGAAGAAGTCTTGCACGCACTCGCAGGCCGCGGCGGACGTGCTGCCGGGCGACGAGTGTGCGTTCGGCACGCACACCGAGCACGCCTGCGGCCCGCCCGCAGCCTTGAACGTGCCCGCCGGACACTGGGCGCAGGCGGCGCCGTGGTGGCCCGGCGCACACGCGCACGCGCCCGCCGAGGTGCTGCGTGGCGGCGAGGTGAAGCCGGCGGGACACAGCTGCGCGGCCGTCGTCTCGAGCGCGCCGCCCGTCGGCGTGCCCGGGCAGAACGAGCCGGGGGGGCACGGCTCGCAGGTCACCGACGCAGCTGAATACAAAAAGCCCGGCGCGCAGCCGCAGGAGCCGTCGACCTCGCGGTACGCCGGGGCCGCACAGAGGCACGCCGCCAGGGACGTGGCGCCGGGGGCCGAGGAGCGGTGGGCAGGACACGGGGCACACGCGTGCTCGCCCAGGTCGGGCTTGTAGGTCCCCGCGTCGCACGGCCGCACGGACGCCAGGGGCGCGCCGTCGGCCGCCGTCCTGGTGAAGCCGGGGCTTGCCAGACACTGCGTGACGTCGAACCTGCCGGCGTCCTCCGACGACGTGCCGGTGGGGCAGGACACGCAGACGGTGTTGGCGACGGTGGGCTTGTACTCGCCCTGCCCACACAGCTGGCACGAGTCCGCCTCGACCCCGGCGATGCCGTAGCCCTGCACGCACAGGCACGAGACCTGGTTGATGCTCGCCGCCTCCGACACGCTGAACGACTTGCAGGGCAGGCAGCTCTGCACGGCGTTGCCCTCGGCCTCCTTGTGGGTGTTCTCGGGGCACGCGTGGCAGGTGCTCGAAAAGAGGTTGAAGACCAGTACATCCATACCAAGCGCGCCACCATCTAATTGCGTGATCGTCAGCACGTCCCCCTCCGAGTATGCTCTTCGCACATTTTGTGGATACCAGACAATGGCGTCTCTGGGATATCCCGTGGCCAAGAGAACCCCGTTGAGTGTCAGCTCGAGCGTGCCCACATATGCCCCGTTGGCAAATTCTACTTCGAATTCCTGGAATGTATGTGGCAGTGTCCAACTCATCCAAGAAGGCGGAGGATCCGCCGGATCACTGGAGCTGGCTCCAGTAGTGTAGGCGTAGGCGAACCAATTCTCTTGTGTCAAAGGCTGAACATTGAAATTGCTGACAAAGGACGAGTAAAAGCCCGCGTCGCACAAGAAGCCCGTGCCGTCGGGCGAGGACGAGTGCGGCGGCACGTCCTCGCACGCCGCCGCGCCAGCGAAAGAGTACGTGCCCGCGGGGCACGCGTCGCACGCCGCGCCCCCCGCGAGCGCCTTGAACGTGCCACCTGAGCACTGCACACATGTGCCGCCGTTTGGCCCCGAGTACCCAGTTTTGCACACACAGGACGTCAAGCCCCAGCTGTCCGCAGGCGATTGCGATCCTTCCGGGCAGTTTTCACAGTTCACATCGCGGTATTCGTTGACCGCACACGGAGAGCGCTCACACCCGGGGTCTTGAGAAATGAACCAATTCGCGCTGAATCCTGCGTCGGTATCAGCATTATCCGTGCTCATGCTTACTCGCATGACCGGATAATTTACATTGGTCGAATAAACAACATCAAGATCAGTCGACCCCGAGTCTCGGAACAATTCAGTAGGCACGTCGCATTGTGGTTCCGTGCACAGATCGATGGTAACAAAGTCCCAATCTTGTTCCATAGAGAAGAATGTGAATTGAAGATTAATTATGTTACTGGAATCAAACAGATATTCACAGTACATGGAATTGGCATAATTGTTAGGCCCATCAGTAATCACTCCGGAATTGTCGGTAGTAGTTGGTGTGCATTCACAAGACCCACTACAAGTAAGACTTCTGGTTACCTTCGAGCACGGCGTACACGTACCACCGTCAAGACCGCTCCACCCCGCGTTGCACACGCAGGCGGTGACAGCCGTGCTGCCTGCGGGCGAGAGCGAGTTTGCCGGGCAGTCCATACAGATTGAGGGGCCTGCATCTGACTTGTACGTGCCACCTGAGCACTGCGCACATGTGCCGCCGTTTGACCCCGAGTACCCAGCATTGCACTGGCAGGCGGATTGTGATGTGCTGCCCTGTAAGGCTTGCGAGTTTATAGGACAGGTTTCGCACACACTATCTTGAGTTGTCGTGTCCGACAATAGATTATTGTGTAGCTCGGACGCAACAAACGCAAAGTCGTCAACCGATAGGTGGTAGTTCCAGATATATAATTTGGAGAGTTGCCAGTCGCTTGTTTCTGAGTAGTCGTTGTATTCTGCGTGATTGATACCCAGCGCACAACCACCCACGCCTCCACTGCCTTGGGTTACGACAACATTATTCACAATGACGCCAGGACGACTCGAGTTAGCTGTGTTCGAGCCACATATTGCTACCCAGTCGCTGTTTACAGGAATAGAATAGGTAAGACCTTCATCCTTACCGTCAGCATAAGCATGCGATCCTGCGTAGCCAGACCAATGTCCGTGGTGCCAGTTCAGATGACCACCACTAATTCCCATTAGATTTCCGAAACAACTAAGAATCCTTTGTTTAGTGTCACCAGAGTACCGCGCGACACTGCATATCGTGAAAGACGCGGGAATAGATCTAACACCCCATTGTAAACGTGTGCCTGTATCTCCTCCGACAAAAGGCACCTGAACGTTGGCACCATTTCCAGTTTCTGTGCCAGTGACAACTGTGCCAGCTTCCCGGGCCCCCGTGTTACCAATACAAGTAGTTCCCCCACACAAGCTGTCGAAGCGATTAGTCTCTGTGTTCCAGTCCGCAGCGTCCGAGACAATGAAAGGGTTTGTTCTCTTCAAAAACCTGTCGAACAATGTCGTGGCATACTGTCCACTCGGGCACGTCAGCGTCGCCTCGCACGCCCCGCCCGCGCCCGCCTCGAAGCCCGCGGCGCAGCACACGGGGGGCGTCGCGAAATCGGGGCTGCGCTTGTGGAAGACCGCGGTGGACACGGATGGTCTGCCCCCACGTGCAGTATCACCGTTTTCAGAATAAGTCCAAGTCGATCCACCATCAATTGACATCCCTGGATGGTGTGCTGAAGTCGCTACGTTCCACAACAGCCTTGGAAAAACACTACCCGCAACTCGCTTGTAACTCGCGACTGCCGGCACTCCATTATCAGTCCGTGTGCTTAGTTGAACTGCTGTGTACACAATCCACATGTCTTCAGTACTCGGGCTGCCCTCTGTATTTCTCGTCAAAAAAAGATAATATTCGTCCCCCCCGGTCGTCAGTGGTCTCGGATCAAATGACAAGGCCCACTCGAAGTCGGTCACGGCGAGCGCAGTGGGCCTCGTGCCAGCGGTGACGGGCCACACGCCGTTCGTGACTCTGAATGTATCACCAGTGAACCATGTGGCAGGACCGCCAGACACCCGCGCGGGCAGGTGCTTGATCTGCATCCAGTCGCGCATGCCGGTGAGCGTCTCGGCCTCGCCGCGGAACTCGCACGGCGGCCGCGTGCGCACGAAGACGAGCGAGCCTTTTGTGGGAGAAGAACCTGTACTTGATGCCTCGATATATATGGTATCAGCTGCTACATCGGTGCTTAATTTAACACAGATAATGACAGGGTCCCACGTCGTACTAGCACGGTTGGACATCAGAAATGAATCGGGGTACGCCACGGAACTAGCGCTGTACACTGGGCGTTCTTGCGTGTTAAACTGTGAACTAATCGACGAAAACGGAAAGTGCACCCACTTTGAGAAATCCGCGCTGCTGATGAAGACCTCGTCAAACCCCGCCGGGAACACGACGCCCCACCCGCCGTTGCCGCTCTGCGCCGTCGTGTACGCCTGCGTGCCCGCGAGGTTGTCCGTCGCAAAGTGCCACGTCGCTGCCGCCGCGGGCAGGTAGCGCACGAGCGACCACCCGGACACCCCGGAGAGGGCCGCGGCGCTTGCCTCCCACGCCGCAAGTTGTGCTGGAGTCTGCGCGGAGGCCGCGACCATCAGTGTTGACAGAATCGCCGCAAGAGCTGCCCGGCTCCCCGCCGCGCGCCGCATTGCGCACAAGCCCGGCGCGCCTAAATACAGGGGGGCAGGGGTTACACGATTCGCAAAAACACGCAAAAGGAAGCGGGGCGCGCAGTGTGTCAGTCGCATTTATTCAGAACTCAACGAAAACACGACGGGAAGGCCGGGCGGGCCCTCTCAGGGCTGGAGTCGTGCAGAGGCCCCGGGTGGCCCCGTCGGGAGAGCGCCTACTTCTTCGCGGCGCCGTTGGACGAGGACGAGGCCTGACCCTGCCCCTCGGCGTCGGAGCCCTCCTCCTCATCCTGCGGGGCATTCTGAGCATGCGCTGCTTTGAGTGCCTCAAGGGTTGCCCACAATTGCTTGGGAGTCTTGTATTTGTACGCCGGACGACCCCCGTTTTTGTCGTCCCTATCTTTCTGGGCGGAGTCGTCCTTCCACTTCTTGAACAATGCAGGACCAATGTCATCTTTCAACTTCTTGAGATATATCTGGTGTTGGGTGAGGGGTAGCTTGTACTGGTTTTTCGAAGGCTTTGATGCCCATGGGCTCTTTTTGCGCTTCTTCTTGTCCTTCGACACCGACTTGCTAACTGCAGGCTTTTTTTTCGGCGATGTCTTGGGGGGTGCAGGTGCGTCCTCATCTTCCGAAGATTCAGAAGATTCTTCCTCCTGGTCTGCCTGCTTTTCCTGCCGTTCATCCCCCGAAGTTTGCGCTTCTTTGCCGTTGCCCGTTTTCGATGCCGCCTGTGCCACCTGCTCTGCCAGGCTAGAATCCTGCTCCTGCTCTGCCAGGATAGAAGCCGGCTCCTGCTGTGCCAGACTAGAAGTCTGCTCTCCCCCCTCCGAAGTTTGCGCTTCTTTGCCGTTGCCCGCATTCGATGCCGCCTGTGCCACCTGCTCTGCCAGGCTAGAATCCTGCTCCTGCTCTGCCAGGATAGAAGCCGGCTCCTGCTGTGCCAGACTAGAAGTCTGCTCTCCCCCCTCCGAAGTTTGCGCTTCTTTGCCGTTGCCCGCATTCGATGCCGCCTGTGCCACCTGCTCTGCCAGGCTAGAATCCTGCTCCTGCTCTGCCAGGATAGAAGCCGGCTCCTGCTGTGCCAGACTAGAAGTCTGCTCTCCCCCCTCCGAAGTTTGCGCTTCTTTGCCGTTGCCCGCATTCGGTACCGCACCTGCATCAGGTGGAATGACATATACCGGTTTGCTTCCCGGCTGGACAGGTTTTGCCGTCAACTTAGAGCGAGGCATGCCACCGGAGAACGCATGGTCTTCACAAGATGCAGACTCCCCGGAACCAGCAGTACCCCCGGATGGTCCAGGCCCATCGCTGGCTCCTGGCGGCATAGGGGTGTCTGTCGCACCATAGGAATCGCCCACGGCCGACTCCGCCGTGATATCGCTGTGCGCTACCTCACCTGAGGACACAGGGGCCGATTCGGGCTGAGATCCATCCAAGGACAGAGCACAGGCATCAGCCAGGACACTCAAGGCCGACATATCGGGGTGCGAAGCAGCAAGCGAAGACCCAGCCGCCTGGGCTTGCGAATTCGTCTGATTTTGATTGATACGCAATTTTTTCCTCGTACCCCTGATCCGGGGCTCTGGCTGTCCCTCTGCCTGGCCCTCTGCCTGGCCCTGTGCCTGTCCCTCTGCCTGGCCCTCTGCCTGGCCCTGTGCCTGGCCCTGTGCCTGGCCCTGTGCCTGGCCCTGTGCCTGGCCCTGTGCCTGGCCCTGTGCCTGGCCCTCTGCCTGGCCCTCTGCCTGGCCCTCTGCCTGGCCCTCTGCCTGCTCCTCTGCAGGTCGAGCTCTGCGCTTGATGCGACTTCTCGGGGTTGCCCATTTGCCCATGACTGTCTTGCTGTGTGTACCATGCAGAGGGCATCCTTAAATACCTGGGTCACTGTGGTCGGAGTCCGAGTCGAGCATTGCACATGCACTGATCAAAGGCAGCCGCCGCCAGCGAGGGCTCGGTCACCGTGCCGAACCCACACGTAACGCAAGGGACGTTGGCCCCTCCGGGCGCGTACTTGCCCGAGGTGCACGCTGTGCAGGGTGATTCGAGGTCTGTGTTGTCAAGGGAGACGCCGTGACCAGCCACGCACACACAGGAGCCGACCGTGAGCTGCTCGGGCTGAGACGTGTTCTTGAAGGCAGGACAGTCCTGGCACTCCGGCCGTTGGACTTGTTCCGTGCCTCCTGCTGAGAACGAGCCGTGCTCGCAAGCCGAGCACACGGCGTCGGCCACGTCGCCCACTACACTTCCGAAGCCGGGGTCGCAGGCACACGAGCCCGGCGAGTCGCGCGGGAGCAAGGAGAACTCGTGCGCGCCGCACGCGTCGCACTGCGTCTGAGCCGGCGCGGCGGAGAAGAAGCGGTCGGGACAAGCCTCGCACCGCGCTCCGTCGGAGCGCCCGACGTGGCCCGGCAGGCACGCGACGCACTGGCGCTGCTCGTCGTCCCACTCGTACCCGGCGACGCACACGCACAGCCGGACCGAGGTGCTGCCCGTGCTCCGGGTGAAGGAGTGCGGGGGGCACGCGTGGCAGGCCGTGCTCGCGGTGGTGTTCTGAAAGAAGTCGAGCGCGCACGGCGAGCACTCGGGGTCCGTGCTGGCGCTGCGGAAGGTGCCCAGGGGACAGGCGTGGCACAGGTCGTCCTGCCTGGCGTAGCCGAGGTCGCACGCACAGTCGTCCGGGCTGGTGGCCCACGGCAGTGCGGGGTCGAGGCGGTTGATCACACGCCCGACATGCACCGGTCCGGGTCCGGGTCCGGCGCTCGCGAGAACACACTGCTGGCACGGCTGGAAGGCCGTGATGAAGGCGTGGCCTGCGGCACAGTAGGCGCAGGTGCCCGGGCCGAAGCCCAGGCGCACCAGATGCGGCCCGCAGCCGAGGCACCCGGCCGCCGAGAACGAGTCGAACCCCGGCATGCACAGGCAGTCGGCCTCGCTCTGCATGGGCGCGGCAGGCCCGACCTGCGCGTGCTCCTGGCCCGAGTTCGGTGGGCACGGGCGGCAGTGCCCGTGGTCGACGGCCCCCGCCGCGCCGTGGCCGTACGAGTTGTGGAACTGCAGGCTGCCCCTGATGGTGGTCCCGCAGAAGTCGCACGCGTGGAAGCCCGGGGCGTCCTTGAAGGAGCCGAGCACGCACGGCACGCACTGCTCCAGGCCCGTCGCAGCCGCCGTCTCCCCGTAGTAGCCCTGCTCGCACGTGCAGTCCAGCACGCTGTCGGAGGCGATGGCCACAGTGGTGTTGGCGTCGTGCGTCGGGCTGTGCGTGTCGCACCGGTCGCACTCGGTCTCGTTGTGCTCCTCCGCGAAGGTGCCGATCGGGCACGCCGAGCAGTCGTAGTCGCCGAGGTCGCCCTTGGCGTGCCCCGGCGTGCACGCCCGGCAGGCCCCGGCGCCGGGCACGTGCTCCCAGCCGCCCCGGCAGAGGCACTGCCCGGCCAGGAAGCTGCCCCGGTCCGCCGTGTTGCGGGTCGCGTGGCACGCCTCGCAGCCGCTCGCCCCGCGCCGCTCCTGGAAGGTGTGCAGGGGGCACGGCAGGCACGGGTCCGTGTTGCCGCTCGCGGAGACCAGGGCCTTTGCATGCCCCGGCTCGCACAGCGCGCACGGCGGGAGCGCTGGCTCGCAGCCCCCGGCGCAGAACTCGTCCCACACGCGCACGCCGCACGTCGTGCTGTTGCACTCGCACGCCCCCACGCCGGAGCTCGCCGGCGCGCTGCTCGCTCCGGCGCCACACGGGACACACGCGCCCGCACTCTCGTACGTGTCAGGGGCACACGCCGCGCACCGCACAGAGCCGTTCGGAGCGAGGAGCCGCTCGAAGCCTGCGTTGCACAGGCAGCTGCCGACGGCGGGCAACGACTCGTAGTTCGCGACGGCCGTCGAGGAGTCCGCCGGACACGACACACAGAGCCCCGGGCGCTCGAGGAATGTGCCGGCCGGGCACGCGCCGCACGCGCCGTCGCGCATGATCTGGGGGGCCCGGCACACGCAGGCCAGGGCCCGGGCCTCCGAGGTCGCGTTGGCCGCGCAGGGCAGACACTCGGAGGGGCTGTGCCAGAACGTGCCGGCTGCGCACGCCTCGCATGCGAAGTCTCCGGGCCCTGCCTTCGTCGTGGGCGCTGCGCACGCGACACACTGCAGTGCCTGGTCCTCGTAGAAGCCGGGCAGACACAGACACTTGCTGTGGTCAGCGTTCGCCACCCGAGACTGCACGTGACACTGCTCGTCGACGACGCCCCCCCCCGAACACCGCTCGCCGGGCGCACACCGCATGCACTTGACGTCGGACTGCTCGTCGTAGGAGAAGAGAAAGCCGACCTCGCAAAGGCACTGCGCCGACCCGGTGCTGCCTGTCCCGGCCGTGAACTCGTTCTCGAGGCACGCGTACACGTTGCTCAGCTGCGCCGTCGAGGCGGCCGGGCAGTAGAAGTTGAGCGGGCACGGCTTGCACAGGTCCGTCGGCGCCAGCCGGAAGTCGCCGGCGCGACACACGCACGCGCTCTTCGTCGACGCGCCCGCATTCTCGGTGACCAGGTTCGCGTCGTGCGCCGAGCACAGCGTGCGCCTCTCGTCGAAGCAGTAGCTGTCGCGGGGGCACAGCTCGCACTCCCCGGACGCGTTGCGGTAGCTGCCCGGCACGCACACGCACGCGTCAGCCGAGGCGCTCCCGGCCGGGGCCGAGGACCGCGGCGCACACGCCGTCAGGTTGTTGCCGGCGCAGAAGCTCCCCTCCGGGCACACCGGGCACGCCTGCGGGTGCAGACAAGACCCGACGCCCTGCAACGGGCAGTACGAGCCGGGCGCGCACACGCACAGCTGGTGCTCGTTCACGGCCCCCCCGGCGCACGCCAGCACCGCGCTGCCGCCCCCCCGGCACACCTGCGTGTTGCCACACAGCACACACGCGTCCCCCACGCGGCGGAACAGCGCGTCGCACAGGCAATCCGCTACGGAAGTGCTGCCCACTGGAGCCGACGCGTTCGACGGACAATTCAGGCGCACGTCGTTCGCGCAGAACGTGTTCGCGCCACACTGGGAGCACGTGCCCGCCACCGCGTCCGACTCGAAGAAGCCCCCGTCGCACACGCAAGCGCTGCGGTCCACGCTCCCAAGCTGGCCCAGCGTCGTCGAGTGCAGCGGGCACGCGCTCTCCGCGACGCCGTCGAGGCAGTACGTGTTGGCGCGACACAGCTGGCACGCGTCCCCGACACGCGAAAAGCCCGCGTCGCAGCGGCAGTCCGCGACCGAGACGGAGCCGGCGGCAGCCGTCGAGAAGAGCGGGCACCGCGTCTGCGTGTTCTGGTCGAGGCAGAAGTGGTCTGGCTTGCAGAGCACGCACGCGGAGGCGTTGCGGTTAAACGTCGCCAGGCACACGCACGCCGCGACGAGCGAGGACCCCGCCAGCGAGCTCGAGTGCTGCGGGCACGTCTGGCACGTGTTGGCCGTGTGAGGGCCCGCCGAGAGCGGCTGGTACGTGCCCGCCGGACACAGCTCGCACGGATGACTGCCTGTTGACGCCTTGTGGGACCCGTCCGCGCACGCCCCGCACGCCACGCCGGCCTGCAGGGCCTCGAAGCCGGGCCGGCACACGCAGTTGTGTATCCCGTCCCGCGCCATGCTGAGCTCCTCCGTGTTCGCGGGGCACGCCTGGCACACGCTGGCGAGAACAGCACCAACAACCGCCGAGTACGTGCCCATCCCGCACTTCGAGCACGCGACGTTCCCGCCCCCCGTCTTGTAGTGCCCGGCGAGGCACGCCGCACAGCCCCCCCCCACGGGCTCGTGTCCTGCGACACACGAGCACGCGCTCGCGCCCACGGACGCCGACGTCGAAGAGCTCCCGTTGTGGCAGTTCACGCACACGCCGCCGGCCTCGTAGCTGCCGACCCCGCACGCCTGGCAGTAGTGCTCCGAGGTGCGCACCAGCGCGTCCGCCCCCGTCGCCGCCAGGAACGCCGCGAACCCGGGGCTGCTCATGCTCGCGCCGATATACCCGGCGGGGCACAGCGTGCACGTCTGGTTCCCGCTGCCGGCCTTGTACGAGCCGGAGGGGCACGCTTGGCAGGCGGTACTGTAATAAGTGAGAACAAGAAACCAATCAATATTGGAGTTTGCTATAACTCTTATTTCCAATTTACCTGCAATATAAGACCTTCTTATTATTTGTCGAGACCCTCCTCTGCTTGCTGGTAGTGATACCGCTATCACAACGTCATTTAATATTAAAATAGTTCGACTCAAAGAATTGCCCGAATCTATGGTATTCATAAAATTCACTTCGAATTCCTGAAACTGTGACGGCAGTGTCCATGAGATTGATGCTTCGTGAGTACTTCCAGTCCATCCACGTATTCCCCCGCTATATATGTTTATAGGACCTTCCAATTTGGCTCCAGTTGTTTCTGCGTATGCTGTCCAGGTACTGGAAGTTCTATGATTGGTGAATTGATCATAACTGATTGAAGATGCTTGGCCAGCACCCGTGAATCCAGCCCGGCACGCGCACGAGCTGATGCCTGTGCCGCCCGTGGGGGCCTGCGCGTGTTGCTGGCATGTTGAACAGAGTAGTCCTGAAGAGAGAGTCTCGACGTACAAGCCTGTCGCGCAGAGGACACACTGGGAATCACTTGTGCTCGTGTGTGGCGAGACCAGGCCCATGCCGCACTGCGTGCACACCGCGTTGCTTGTGGCACTCTTAAAGAAGCCCGTCTTACACGCCGCACAATTGGCACCCACGCGCTCGAAACCTGGGTTGCACAGACACGCAGTGATCAAAATGCTTCCAATCTGACTGACACTGCTGGTTGGACACGTCGAACACACACTTTTCCCTGTGTTGGACTGGAATGAATTCGCAGCGCAGTCCGTGCACACGGTCCTGCGGTCCTGACTCGAGAACTTGCCCGCCGCGCACGCCTCGCACGTCGACAGGGCGGGCGGGAGGGTGAGCTGGTAGGTCCCCGCGGCACACTGGGTGCACGCGAAGGGCGCGACGAGGCCGGACGAGAAGCCCGCGTTGCATATACAGGCGGTGCGGTTGTCCGACTCAGGGGGGCTGCTGCTGTCGGCGGTGCACGCAATACACTGTGTATTCGTTGGGTCCGCGTACTGGTTCGCAATGCACGCCACACACGCCGCGCTCCCCACGTCCGCCTTGACCAGCCCGGGCGCGCACGCGGCGCACTCTCCGCCGTCGGGCCCGGTGAAGCCGGCGTCGCACAGGCAGCTCGCAAGCGACGAGCCGCTGGTCTCCCCCGGGACGGCTGAGTCCGCCGGGCACGTCAGGCAGTACTGCGCTGAAACCGACGCGGTGCCCGTCGTGTACCTGTTGTTGGCGCCCCCTTGGCGGCAGTCGAGGCACCCCGCCTGGTTGCGCTGGGGCTGGAACGTGCCCGCGGCGCACGGCGTGATGGTGCCGCCGTCCGAGTAATACCCCGCGTTGCTCACGCACGCCAGCTCGGAGACCGACCCCGTCTGGTCCTGCGTGTTGGTGTTGGGCGGGCAGCGCGTGCAGGCACCCGCCCCGGGCGCCGCGCTGAAGGAGTCTGGCTGGCACGGCCCGCACGCCTGCGGCCCGTTGTCCGTCTTGTGCGTGCCCGGCTCGCAGGGCACGCACCCCCCGGCGACCTCGGCGTGCCCCGGCACGCAGAAGCAGTCGGTCAGGCCCGCGGCAAAGGCGTCGGACCAGCTGTGCTGCGGACACGCGAGGCTGGTCTCATCGCCCGGACAGTATCGCCCGGGCTCGCACGGGCGGCACGTGTGGTCGTTGTCGACGTGCTGCGTGCTGAAGTAGCCCGGCAGGCACACGCAGTCGGTGACGTTGCCCGAGCCCGGCAGCGAGTGCGAGTTCGTCGGGCACAGGTACTGGGCGTCGAGGAAGCAGAACGTGCCGTGCTCGCACAGCCGGCACTGCTGGGCCCTTGCCATGCTCGCCCACACACACCACACGCACAGCACGCACACAAATCGCCACCGCATTGCTGCCCTCCTGTGATTTCCGAAATACACTCACGATTTTATTCTGAGCTCATGCGTGGTGGCGCAGCATCGCTCGCAGCCGGCCAGGACACCATGCACCGCAATATATAAGACACACGCGTCGACGCACACACAAACACCCTTGTTCTCACGCACCCAGGATGCTGACTATCTTCGACAAGATGCTGCAGTTTATGAAGACGTCCCTGATGGCCTATCTTGTTATGCTCATTGGGGTGTACATGAAGCCCATGTATGGCTTGCTCGCGGGTTTCATCCCTGTGTATTTCTTCGACCTCTTTTGCACTTTATCCGTCTATCCTTCTGACTCGGTTTTTGAGTGTGTGGAGATTCCTCTCGGCTTTGTGATGCAGTTGGATTTTACGGTGCACAAGTCTTTCTTCATTTTCAACATGAGGTCCCACACCACGGTGAAGTACGACGCGTACGTCATGCTGCTCATCCTGTGGGCAGGAGCTCTCGGCGTATTCTGTGTCAAACGTTGCATGCCCAAGCTCGTGGTGGTATATCTTTAAATCGAGGAATCAGAGTAGAACGCATCTCGCGTGAATCTTCGATGAAGAATGACCAGACTGCTTTTATTTTGAATAAAGTCTGTAAACCGGCTCGTGTGTCCGAGTCCAAAAAAAAACAAACCGCCCTGGCCCTTGGGCTGGCCAGGGGCCGCACAGATGTCCGCGGCAGAAAGCGCATCCAGCGCACCGGGCGCGGACGGCGCAGCCCCCTCCGAGTGTGCTCCGAGCGGAGTGCAGAGCATTGTCGACAACTTCTTCAGCAAGGACACCATTGTGCACACCGTGAGCTGCTTCCTCAAGGGCACCGTGCAGTACCACAGCGACCCGATGACGCACCTTGTGGTGGCGCTGTGTCGCGAGCCGCTGTGCATCTGCATCACCGACCGGGGCCTGGCCCCGGTGAAGTCGGACCCCACGATCGTCATGCCGTACGCGCAGATGACGCAGCACCAGCTGCGCGTCCTGCTCGACATCGTGGCCACGTGGCGCATGTCCGCCGCGTACGGCACGGTCACGCAGATGGGAGGGGGGGTGTGTGCCCACGAGCAGCCTGCGGCTCACAAGAGGGTCTTTGTGGACGCGGTGCTGCTGCTGTACAGCGTCACGCTCCTCATGCGCAGCAGCCCGGACAACTCACTCGTGTCGTCCAAGACCCTCTCCAACGTGGTGCTGCAGAGGATCATGACCAGCGTCACGCTCCCGCGCGACGTCATCGCCCGGGCGGAGCGGATGCTCCGGGCCTGACGGCTTACCGCCGGCGCTCATATAAAAGACGGGGGCGGGGCCGGGGACCACAACGTCATGTCATTCGCCGAGCTCGTCGCGCTGTGCACCACCATCTTCAACTTCGCCTACTACATGGCCATCGTCCTCGTGCTCCTCGGGAGCGCCATTGCGGTCGGGCTCATGTACAGGTTCATGTGCTGGAGCAACGGCCCCCTCGTCCGGCATGCGGCCCTCGGCTGCACGTGGATCGCGCTGCCCGTGTGCCGCACGGTGGCCCGGGTGCTGTATTGGCTCGTGCTCGTCCCGTGCATTGTCCTGGGTCGTCTCCTCATGTTCCCGTTCCGCAACATGTTCAGGCGCGCAGAGCACGCGTGAGATAAGGTCACGTGACATTTAATAAATCGAATGAAAACAGTGCTGTGCACGGACTCTACTGCCGCTTCTTGTTGATGAAGCGTCGCTGAGCGGTGCCCTGCAGGCGCAGGGCGTCGGTCGGCGCCGGGGCAGGCTCGCCGCTCGCAGGAGCCGGAGAGCTGCTCTCGTCGACACCCACCCTGTTGCGGTGCGCGCCTGCCGAGCGCGCGAGCAGCGCGCCGACCACGCCCTTGAGCCGGGCCGCCGCGAGCAGGCCCCCCACCACGCACAGGTACACGAGGCAGGGCAGCGGGGTGTCCTGGAGCACCACAAAGACCACCACGAAGAAGCCCGCGACCGGCAGCGCGGCGAGGAGGGCGTAGAACGCCACGAGCCTGGCGGGCGCGTGCTCGAGCAGGCGGGCGTGCGTGACCGCCAGCGCCACGTCCACGGCAAAGAGCAGGGCCACCGCGGTGCCGAGCGGCACCAGCATGCCGTACTCTGCCGCCGCCGTGTCGTCCAGCAAGCTCAGCTCGCACGCCCGGATCCGCCGGCCGTCCGACGAGCACAGCCGGGCGAGCTCGCGCTCGGTCGAGTACTGCACGAGCAGGGCGCACACGGCGAGCATCTCCGCGAAGCGCCCTGCGAAGTTCTGCAGGCCCTGCGACCCCTGCTGCACGCGGTTGTAGAACACGGTCTGCAGCATGACGACCAGCGACACGCACGAGAGCCCCATGCCCGTGAGCGCCGCCAGCGTGTAGTAGCTCTGCTCCTCGTACGTCTGGGTCTGGAAGAGCAGCGCCGTCCAGTTGCGCCGGCTCGCGCCGTGGCTCGAGAAGACGATGGTGGCGTACACCTTGGAGTTCACGCTGCTCGCGAGCGCCCACTGCCACGCAGCGCGCACCACCACAAACACAAAGGGGTCCGCCCCCTCCCAGAACCCGTACACCACGAGCGCGGCGGCCATGGCGGCGCTGCTCAGCAGCACGCTCACCACCGTCGTCGTCAGCAGGGCGGGCTGCACCGCGAGGTCGGCCACCGCGAGCTGCACCCCCAGCGCGCCCAGCGAGAACACGAACATCTCGACCACGAGCACGAACAGGGGCTCGGAGGCCCCGCGCGCCATTGCGCCGGGCGCCCGGCCTCTTATAACCGCAGGCGCGCGCAAACAATATTTAGCGTTGGGGTTTTTCTGAAGTCGGCTCCGGCGGTGTTTAAAATTAGCGTAGAACGTGCTAACGTTAGTCTTGAGTTTCGAATCGTAATACAATGATTTACATATATAACACCTCGATTTCTGACCACCACAATCCAGATGCGCACGTTCTCGACAAGCTTCGCTCAATATCGCGAAGGTGCTCCGATTTGTGAAGGCAGGCATGCCCTGATAAAAAAATACAATCGCCGCCTTCTAGCCCTTGCCAAGGCTGTCTACGAAAAGGCCACGCATAATGAGACATTGACACACACCAAGATATTCTGCAAGAGCCCTATGCGTTATGTGATGCGTAAGCATTTCGCTTTGTTTGGCGACACGTGTTGGGATTTGGTTTTCTGGCTGGAGCACCAGAAAATGCTTAAGGATGTGGCGTCGAACCCAGTAAAAAAGTCACTCGTTTTCGGCGTAATGCAACTGCTTGAGACTCATATCCTGAACGAGGACATCAGCTTGGCCTACAGTGTGGGCACGGAGGACTTTTCAACAAGTCAAATATATTTGAACTTGGAAGGACGTGTTGTCGCGTACACGACCTTGAATTAGGATTTGGATGAGGTCAGCTAGCTTTCGGAGACCGAGCTACATGTGGAGCCGGAGACCCGTAACTGCTCCAATTTGTTTTATTTCGAATAAACCAATACGCACATTTGTGGAATGAATTCTCTCTTTTGTTATGCGTGCTAGAATGAGAGTCGACGCGTCTTTATGCCACCGCGCTCACGCGTACAGCGCCTCCCGGCTCGAGAAGTACACGGCCAGCTGCAGCGCGATGCACACGTCGTCCTTCATGCCGCCGACCTTGCCGTTGAGCGCCATGCGCTGCTTGCCAAAGGTGTCCGACGCCGACTTGAACTGGAACGAGTAGATCGCGAGCTGCTCCCGCAGGCGCTTGCGGTTGCCCCTGGCGTCGTCGGACACGAGCTCGCGGTGCAGGTTCACGCGCTGGTCCCGCAGCATGTTGTTGAGCAGCGTCATCATGCCGAGCTTGATGTCCTGCGTGGTCAGCAGGCCGTAGCGCTGCGCCGCGTGGTCCACGCGGTGCCGCGTCATCGGGAGGCCCGCGAGCGCCCGCTGGTGGTGCTCCGCCTCGAAGCCCAGGTTGCGCTCGACCATGACCACGATCTCGCTCGTCGCAAACACCACCTGCTGCCGCAGGCCGTGGATGTGCCGCTCCACCAGCGCAAACTGCTTCTCCGGCTCCTGTGCGTTCGCCCAGTCACTCGCTCAGCGTCTGCCCCGTCACTCGCTCCGCCGCAGCCCGCAAAAAATGCAGCCCGCAAAAACGCAAGCCGAAAAAAATGCAAAGGGAGGGGTGCGCACCTTGCAGCCGCTGAGCACGTCGATGCCGACCACCTGCCACAGGAGCACGAAAGTCAGAGCCCCCCGCCGCGAGTGCGCCAACCTCATCGAGCACATGCTCGTGCCCGCGCACTTCGCCGACCTGCGCGCGTGCGTGCAGCAGTCGATAGCCAACATCGAGGCCGACGTCTACGACTCGGTCGCCACCGTCGAGAGCATCCTCATGCGCGGCACCGTCGCGCGCGCCGAGCACACCGTGCTCGTCGCCCTCTTCATGCTGCTGCTCAACGTCGACGCGCGGCTCAAGGAGCGCGTCGTGGCCGCCGCGAGCGCAGACAAGAAGCACAAGGTCGTGCGCCTGCTCGAGGACCTCCGCAAGCACCTCGTCGTCGAGTTCCTCACCGACGAGAAGCACAGCACCAGCGCCTTCGTGCACACGTGCGAGGACACCTACGTCATCTCGTGACGCGCCGCCTCGCAGCACACGCGACGCAGCACACGCGCACACAGCACACAGCACACGCAGCACGCACCACACAGGACGCACCACACACAGCACGCAGCACACGCCACACGCGACGCACCACCACGCAGCCCTTCACGCGGCACATGCTCACGACCGCGTAGTCCGACTGCGGCCCCCCGGCCGCGGGGTCGATCACCAGCCAGATCGTCGGGCTCATCGTGAGCGCCAGCGGCTCCGTCTCGAACATCATCAGGATGTCCTGCTTCCGGAAGACCTGCTGCAGACTGTCGAAGGCCAGGCCCGCGAGCTCCGACTGCACCAGGTCTGGGCGGTCTTGCATCTGTGTGTTCGTGGGTGGTACGCATGTCAGCACACAGTCGCAACAGCACACAGACGCGCAAAAAAACAAACGCCTGGGTGTCACCGCACAGACGCCCTCGCAGCACGATGCGCAACGCACACTTCAAAAGCAGCGGCTTCTGCCACCTCGAGCGGGAGCAGGCACCCCGCCGCTTCTGGTGGAAGGCGCCCCCTCCCCCCACCGCACACGCCCCCGACGCACACGCAGCAACCACAGCACCAGCACAGGCCCACGACGCACCATGATCCGCAGCTTCCGGTGTCGCTCCGCGCTCTGCCACGAGGGCACCAGGTGCAGCATGTGCACGCACTCGTGCGCCTTGCCGTTCTCCTTGCAGTCCTCGCACACCAGCTCGATGCAGCGCGTCGTGAAGAGGGGGCGCCCGGTCGCGGGGTCGACCATCTTGATGAGCC
>Ga0209702_10004735_pt1 | contig 19388 bp, 17 predicted proteins | sample FRY01_FD_187210 | JGI IMG/M metagenome (GOLD analysis project Ga0209702, IMG submission 187210) | Freshwater microbial communities from Lake Fryxell liftoff mats and glacier meltwater in Antarctica - FRY-01 (SPAdes) (version 2) | ecosystem: Environmental > Aquatic > Freshwater > Ice > Glacier...
TCGATGTTGACCCGGCTACCGAAGTTACCGGCACCTTTACAGACACGATAACTGTTATCTCATCCACTGTTAAAGAAGATTCCATGATTACCAATACTTTAGTTAGATATCCGCTTGGTTATCTGGTAGATCCAATTTTTGGGAAAACTACGGCAAATATTGCTATGTCCCTGACTCTTGATCCTCCGGGGCTTACATTTGGTACTTCCCCTGTTTTAGATTCAGCAGTTCTGGTACTTTATTATGCTAAGGAGTTTTACGGCGATAGCACTTCGAATTTTCAGGTAGATGTTCATCAGCTTAATAATGCGTTGAGTACTTCTGTTCAATATTATAATACTCAGCCTCAACGCTTTGCATCGACAGTAATTGGAAGCAAAAAACTCAGATTTAACATCAAGGACAGTGTAAGAATTACTGAAATCGTAACAGGCAAACCCGATAAGAAGGTGACCAGAGGACCTCAGATTCGTATCCCAATCAATTCAAATTTTGTTACTACAAACTTTCTGAACGCAACATCTAACACATTAAGTAGCGATGAGCTGTTGAATAAAGAGATTAAAGGTTTCTATCTTACTATAAACAAGGCACAAAGTACCGGACCTGGAGGTATAGCATTCTTTAACCTGACCGACTCGAGTAAGCTCGAAATTTATTATAAAAGCCAAAACGGTGCTTTGATTGATACAACTTTGCACAAATTCCCAATTGTGAATAATTCTAAGCCAGTAATTGCCGACTTTAAACATGATTACACTGGAACTAACATTCCTGCAAACTTAAATACCTCCACTCAACAAAATTTCACTTATGTTCAAGGTTTGGCCGGACTACGCACAAGAATTCGATTTCCCCACATCGAAAAGTTAAAAAATCTTGGAAATATTACCATAAACAAGGCAGAACTAATTGTTTCGGTTGTGGGTGGAACAGATGCTTTTAAGCCTGCATCAAGACTAATAATGTACCGCACAGATATTGCAAGTCAACGACAATTTATACCTGACTTCAGTACCGAACCTGCCTTCTCTTTAACGGATTTCGACTTTGGAGGCTTTTATGACTCAAGCAAGAAACATTACAGATTCCAGCTTACAAGCTACATTCAGGATATCATTAAAGGTAAATTGAGACAATACGATACCTATATTGCGCCCGTCAGCACGGATTATAATCGTACGGCGGGTCCGGTGGTATCTGGAAGCACCGCAGGTAGAGCAGTGATTGGCAGCGGAAAATCAGGTTTGAGCTATCAGATGAAGCTAAGAATAATTTATAGTAAGATAAATTAAATAATTTCCTCCGACTCTGGATTTTACACAAGTAAATTGTTAGTTTCGATACTTTAATAACTCATAATTATGTGTGGAATAGTTGGTTATATCGGATACCGAGACGCTTGGCCTATTATTATCAAAGGATTACAGCGCCTTGAATATAGAGGGTATGATAGTGCCGGTGTTGCATTAATGAGCGATCATCTAAGTATTTTTAAAAAGGCGGGGAAAGTAAGTGATCTAAAGCAATCAGTTGAAGGTGAGAATCTGAGCGGGACACAGGGCATGGGACATACCCGCTGGGCCACCCACGGTGAACCATCAGACCGCAACTCACATCCACATACCTCTGGCGATAGCCGCCTAGCAATTATTCACAACGGCATTATTGAGAACTATTCCAGCCTGAAAGAGACTTTATTATCTAGAGGCCATATTTTTAAAAGCGATACAGATACTGAAGTCCTAATTCACCTTATTGAAGATATTCAGTTGCAAACAGGCCTTGATATCAGGGAGGCAGTTAGAATTGCCCTCGGTAAAGTGATTGGCGCATATGCAATTGTGATCATGGATAAGGACGAACCTGATGAGCTGATCGCAGCCCGTAAAGGAAGCCCAATGGTTTTGGGAGTTGGAGATGGAGAATATTTTATTGCCTCTGATGCTTCACCGATAATAGAATACACAAAAAATGTGATTTACCTGAATGATAATGAAATCGCCTTTATCAAACGGGATGAATTATTGATAAAGAATATTGATAATACTGTTCAGATCCCCTATATCCAGGAACTGGAATTAAAACTTGAAATGCTAGAAAAGGGCGGATTTGATCATTTCATGCTCAAGGAAATCTTTGAACAGCCAAGGTCGATCAAAGACTGTATGAGGGGCCGAATATATCCGGATGAGGGTTATGTTCAATTGGGTGGCATCCAAGAATACGCAGAAAAACTAAAAAATATTGATCGCATTGTAATTGTTGCCTGCGGCACTTCTTGGCATGCCGGACTGGTAGGAGAATACCTGATAGAAGAATATAGCCGGATCCCTGTTGAGGTTGAATATGCATCAGAATTCAGGTATCGCAATCCAATTATATCAGAAAAAGATATTGTAATTGCCATCTCCCAATCGGGAGAAACTGCTGATACTATGGCCGCTATTGAACTTGCAAAATCAAAAGGGGCAACCATTTTTGGAATTTGTAATGTTGTTGGTGCCTCCATACCCAGACTAAGCCATGCGGGTGTATATACCCATGCCGGGCCTGAAATAGGAGTAGCCTCAACAAAAGCATTCACGGCCCAGGTAACCGTTCTTACTTTGATGGCATTGTATATGGCACAACAAAGAGGTAAGATCACCCAAAGCAAAATGGTTCATCTCCTTACTGAACTTGATAATATTCCAGCACTCGTTGAAAAATGCCTTTTGTCAAATGACAGTATTAAAAACATCTCTGAAGCCTTTAAGGATGCCAGTAATTTTCTATTTCTGGGCAGGGGAAGCGGCTTCCCGGTAGCACTTGAAGGTGCGCTTAAGTTGAAAGAAATCTCATATATTCATGCAGAAGGATACCCTGCAGCTGAAATGAAACATGGGCCTATTGCTTTGATTGATGAAGAAATGCCGGTGGTATTCATCGCTACAAAAAACTCTTCTTATGAAAAAGTGATCAGCAATATCCAAGAAGTTAAGGCGAGAAAAGGCAGGGTCATCGCTATTGTTACCGAGGGTGATGTTGTAGTGAAAAACATGGCTGATTTCACGATAGAAATACCTGATGCTGATGAAATATTCCTGCCTCTTCTTGCTACTATCCCCTTACAGCTCTTATCATACCATATCGCTGTATTAAGAGGTTGTAATGTCGATCAGCCAAGAAATTTGGCAAAATCGGTAACGGTTGAATAGGCCCTATTTAGCAAAATAGATCATAATTGGGCAGAAAGTTCTTTGTTCAGTTAATGTTAATGAGGTATTTACAATTCCCCTCACCTCACCAATTATAGTGGTCAATTCTATTGAATTACAGTAATGCAAGGATTTTTATAGGTATTTTGTATTAAATAAAAACAAAGTATCATGACCAGCAGAATTCCATTTGTAATAGCCATACTCACACTCATTTGTGGAGTATTTATTTCAATTATTTTCGGAGTTAATGAAGACTTTTTTAAAGATAAGATTAAGGAAGGCTTAAGTAAAAATGAAAAGATCAACCTTATTAAGGATGCTGCAGAAAAGGACGTTTTTTTAAAGTCAGAGAGTGATAAAAACTGGCGATACTATCAAAGATTTCACTTTCATTCTACAGGTATAGGAGCAATGGTAATGGGTGTACTACTTTTTATTTCATTTTTATCAGCTCCGCAAAAATTAAAAAATATTACCTCTTATGCTATCGCTATTGGGGGATTTCTTTACCCATTCGTCTGGCTTTTTGCAGCCATGTACGGTCCTGAATTGGGCAGAGAGGTTGCCAAGGAAAAATATGTCGCTTTCGGGTATATGGGCGGGGTGTTTTTGCTAGGCTTGTTTTTGAGTCTTTTTATGGCTCTCAAATATCCATTCAAAACCATTAAATAATTTCAAAAACTATGCTCTATTTTTTAAGGATTTGATAGATTCTTCAATACCGGTAGTTTCTATTTTCTGAAGATAAGTACTTACAGAACGTACAAAACCGGGAAGCTGAGTCAAATCCGAACCCCATAATTTAATCTGAGAGAGTGCTATTGGCACAAGCTCATTTGATGTATATTCAGACCAAAGCCCTGAATAATATTCAGCATATTGATCTTCTATTTGGTATTGTTTGTCTGCTATTGTACCAAAATAACCTGTATCTACTTTTTTCCCCTTCATAAATCTTAAATAAGCCGCAAACCCAAACGCTATATACTCCGGAACTTTTTGGAACCTTTCATAATAACATAACAGAACTGGCACTACTCTCAATTGAAGCTTAAGTGTATAATTCATGCTAATGCTAAGCCATTGGTGACGAATGCTCGGATTCCGAAAACGATCCAGTACATTAGCCGAAAACTCTAAAGCTTTTTCCCGATCAATAGGATAAGGAATCCCCGGAGCTAATTCAGTCTTCATCAGATCAGCAATATATCCTGAAAGCAGCGTGTCATTCATAGCATCATGCACTGTTTCCAAACCTGCAAGAATGGCCACAGCGCATGTCAAAGAATGTGTTCCGTTTAATAGACGAAGCTTCAATTCTTTGTAAATACTGATATCCGGAGTAATCACTACATTGGAATCGACTCCACTAAATGAAAGAACTTTACTGATTCGTTCATCGCCTTCAATAGCCCACAAGGAATAAACCTCTGAAATAATGAATAGATCGTCCTGATATCCAAGTTCCTGTTCCAGACTATTCAGGGTTTTAACATCAGGTTTACCGGGAACAATCCTATCAACCAGAGTATTACAAAAAGTGCATGACTCAAACCATTGCATAAACTCCGCTTCCAACTGATTCTGTTTTGCAAGTTCTAAAACGATGTTTTTAAGCTTAAAACCATTTTCAGTGATTAATTCTGTAGGAAGCACTAAAAGACCTTTTTTTTGATCTCCATTAAATACTCTGTAACGGTGATATAAAACAGCTAGAAGCTTTCCGGGAAAAGACTTCGGAGTACCCTGATGAATGTTATCCTGAATAAGTACAATTCCGGATTCAGTAGTATTTGAAATAATAATCTCTAGTTCTTCTGATGCAGCTACATCCAATATTTTCTGCCATTCGGTTTTAGCACTCAACACTCTGCTTATCGCAGAACTAATAATATTCTCTTCAATCTTTTGAAGATTTTTAATTCCACGAATTCCAATGGTATAAAGTGAGTCTTGATCTTTAAAACTAGCAGTTCTTCCCTTTTCAGTGGATTTAACAAGCACCACACGTCCGTTAAAAATTCCCTGTTGGTTTGCTTTGTTTATAAAGTAGTCGGGCAGTCCACGCAGCAGCACACCGGTTCCAAACTGAAGGACTTTTTCAGGAAGATCAAAACTTTTAATCTCAGGAATACTGAGTTTTGAAGACGCAGCAATTCTTTTTAAATTCTCTTTATTTAATTTCATACAATCATGTGATAGGAAAATCCGGATTTTAATTAAAAACCAGAACCGATTACCTGTTATAAACTACTCTTCCCTTTATGATGGTAGTCTGAATGTTAATGTCTTCGTCAAAGAGAACGATATCCGCATCCTTACCCTTTACAAGTGAGCCTTTTTTATCATCTACATTCATAATTCTGGCAGGAGTAGCACTCATCATCCTGACTGCTTCCAACAGAGGAACATCTGCCAAATTAATCATATTTCTTACCAGACGATCAGTTGTAGCAACACTTCCTGCGAAACAAGAACGATCAGGAAGTTTGGCCACCCCATCCTCCAATATAACTTTTAAGCCGGTATGAATATTTCCGATAACACTTTCACCTTCCGGCATATTCGCTCCGCGAATAGCATCCGTGATTAGAGCAATCCTATCGGGGCCTTTAATTTTATAAATTAGTTTTAACAAGGGTGCCGGCAGATGGATACCATCTGCTATAATTTCTACATCCATGCCATCAATGAGAAAGGCGCTTTCTATTGCACCTGCATAGCGGAAAGCATTTCTTCTGCTGACACCGGACATACCCGAATAAAGATGTGTAGCTAAAGTATAACCATTTTCAAAGCCTTCAAGTACCTCTTCATAAATTGCGTCTGTATGTGCCAATGCTGGTAGGATACCTTTTGAGAGGAGATATTGAGCAAATGGAATGGCTCCTTCCAGTTCGGGTGCGGCACTCCAGCGTTTAATTGAATTGGAGTGGGCAATTACTTCCATATATTCCTCAGGGTCGGGGTTGCGAATGTATCTGGGATCCTGAGCTCCACGCTGATTCATAGCAAAATAAGGGCCTTCCAGATGCATTCCCAAGAATTGGGCACCATTGATGTTCTTTTTATTTGCACTTTCATAAAGATCTAGTGTGTGGAGCAAATCCTTCTTTTCACTTGTTAGGGTAGTTGGCGACAATGAAGTTGTTCCAAAGCGGGCATGCGTTTCTGCGGCTTTTAAAAAGGCGGTTTCTGTGCCATCCATGAAATCATGCCCACCACCGCCATGAACGTGAATATCAATAAAACCAGGAGCGATATAGTTTCCCTTTGCATCAATCTCAAGCGCATCACTTATTTCTATATTTCCCTCCTTAACCTCTGTGATGATACCATCATTGACTAATACGGTACCGGATGAAATCGTACGGTAAGGGGTTAGAATTTTACCGTTAAATATTTTTAATCTTTTTGAATTCATTTTTTTCAGCGGTTTTTAGATTTAATTTTGCAAGAATCTTGACCTTGCCATTCAATGTCTTTTTACCTTAGAGTAGGTTTGCCATAAAGATATATTTGCAGGCATACAACTTTTTATTTTTTGTCTCATTGCACATCTAACATATTCTATCACTTATTTCCAAACCACATCATCGTTTTTTCTGACAGATCCGGCAGGGAAAGGATGTTTATCATTAAACGGATAAAGTACTTTTTGATCTTCAATGACTATCATTTTTTCATTAAGTGTTCCATCCGCATTCATTGACTTACTTAAATCGAGCCCAAGATGTTTGGCTAGGAATGGATAGGCGGCAGCACGTTTATTTTCGTCATAACCATGTTTATCATTTGGCAGATGGACATTTTCCACATTTTCGGGCTTACCAAGTAAACTGTAGATAAATTTTTCATGCGGATACTCTACATTCGGATTATTTTTGGTCCAATCGTCACCATCTGAAACCAACAGCATCGGACGTGGAGCAGCAAGTGCAGCTATCTCAACATTGTTAGTTTGAAAACCCGGACTTTTATGAATCGGCATTCCACTTTCACAAATACATCCGCCAAAAAAATGCGTAGAAACCATCACAACTGGAACCGAAACAGCAATACGATCATCAACAGCAGTTAGTAAAAATGATTGTGTGCCACCACCGGATGCACCCGTAACGCCAATCTTTTTAGGATCGGCTCCCATCATCAACAAGAAATCAATACCACGAATACTGTTCCAGAGCTGCAACTTTAAGGCTTCAGGATGTTCATGAATCCATCCGAAGTCTCCCATCTGACCATAACCCACGGCATCATAAGCCCAAACCATAGCTCCCATTCTTGCCAGTGATGCAAACCTTCTTTGCGCATCTGTACGATAACGGCCCACATCTCCTTCTTTTGCCCAATGTCCATGGGTATTTAATATACCGGGGAGCATTCCCTTTACATTTGTTGGGGTATATAAGCTACCGGTAACATACACGCCCGGCAAACTCTCAAAAGCAATATTCTGTACCTGATATCCATCGAAAATTCGTTTTTCACCCATAATTGGATTCAGAGGAGTTTTGGCAGGAAATTTTTCAAGATCTGCACCTTTTAAAATATGCGCGCGAATCTCTTTTGCACGACTTTGCCAGGCTGTAGCAGTAGTATATAACATTCGCTCTTTTTCGAGAAATGATTTGCCTTCTTCTTCAGTCCAATAATTACCCACACAAAGCATTGATTTCGAGTCATTAGGGGTGGCCTTGTTCTGAGATACTGCAGGTTTTAAAGAAAGAAGTAAAACGCAGCTAATAAGTGAGATACCTTTTAGAGTTTTCATAAATAATTTATTAATTGTTAGTCCACATTTTATCTAAACACCTGGTTTTAGTCAATAATTGATTGACTGAATTAACTAAACAGATATGGTCTTCCTTCTTTTGCCGAGGTATAAATAGCTAGCACAATTTCAACTGCTTTGCGAGCCTCAGCCCCATTTATTTCAAATGGTCTTCCCGATTCTATTGCTGCAATAAACGCTACTATATTTTTTTTATGAAACAAATATGAAATTGATGCGGGATCGGAAGAACCTCCTCCTCCTGATGGACCTCCGATATTATTTAAAATTTCGAAATCTTCGTCCTTTTGTTCTGCAAACTGCCATACTGAAATAGTGTCATCAATTAGAATTGCCGTTCCCTTAGTTCCAGTAATTTCCATCCTACGGAATTGCCCCGGGAAAGAAGCTGTTGAACCATAAATACTTCCCAAAGCATTGTTTTTGAACTTAACCACTGCAGCAGCGGTATCTTCAACCTCTATTGCATGACCAATAGTTGCGATGCTTGCTTGTAAGGAACTAAGTGGCCCTGCCAAGTATTGCAGCAGATCAATCATGTGAATAGATTGATTCATAAGCGCACCTCCACCATCGAGCTTCCAAGTACCGCGCCACTTACTTTGATAATATTCATTAGATCTCCACCAAGGTACATGTACAGAAACGAAACTAAGATTACCAAAGCGTCCTTCATCAACAGCCCTTTTCAGCAAAGCCACAGAGTCGCTGTAACGATAATTAAAGATACCACCAAGGTACGTTCCAGAAATTCTGTGTGCATTAATCATTGCATCTATCCGATCTAAAGAAATTTCCATTGGTTTTTCACAAAGCACATGTTTTCCTTGCTGTGCAGCTTCCACAGCCGGCTCCATATGGTTTCCGCTTGGCGTAGCGATAGTCACAATATCAATTTCACTGGAACGAAGCATCTCAGAATAATTTGAAAATGCTTTACAGCCAAATTTCTGCGCAAAAATTGCAGCCTTACAGGGGTCTGAACTACAAACTCCGAGCAGCTTTGCATTTTCCAAACTTTGAATGGCCTGTGCATGAAAATCGGCAATCATCCCTGTTCCAATTATTCCGAAATTCCAGATTTTCATTTGTCTTTTAAGTTTATTGATTTATACTACCCTGAAAATGAAGCTTTTGACACTCTCATTGTATTGCCTGCTAAAATTTTTTGTATGGTTTCATCCGAATATCCCATTTGAACCATGCCAACTGTATACATTGGCCAATTGGTCCAGGCCATACTTTGAACCATCTCTGGTGTTTCTTTGAAATCATCAGCTGGCCAAAGTGCCTCCCAACGGGTTCTTTCGGGCTTTCGCGTAGTGATTTTACTACTTTCCTCACTAGAAAAACCGGATCTATAAGCTATATCTGTTCCAATAGCAACATGATCAGAACCAAACTTCTTTACCACATAATCAATATGCTTCATCATCATTGAGATATCACCACTACCTCCAAGAAATCGTGGTATACTGCAAATGCCTATATAACCACCCGTATCGGCAATGGCACGAATCACAGGGTCGGGTTTCGAACGAATATGCTTATTAATTGAAGCAACTGTGGTATGACTGGCTACCATTGGTCGCTCTGAAGCCTGAGCTGCTTCCAAACTTGTTTGCCAGCCCGAATGAGCAATATCTACAATAACCCCAATCCGATTCATTTCCTTTACTACCTCACGGCCAAAATCGCTCAATCCACCATTAGCCGTTTCTGCACAACCGTCACCAATTACATTTCTTCTATTATAAGTAAGGTGCATCATTCTTATTCCCAGATGGAAGAATACGCTAATGTATCTTAACTCATCTTCTACCGAAATCCAATCCTGTGGCAAAGGAACTCCATTGCTGGTAAAATAAAGTGCATGACGATTTTCTTTTTTTGCTTGTAAAATATCATTCGGCTTTACCGCTTTACGAACAAAATCACTCATCATATCTGTGGAATAGGTAAAGTTAGCTAAGCGTTTAAGCAAGCGACTAATCCCATTTCCCTCTTCACCGGTATTCTGTACTACGCAAGTTACACCCGAAGCCTTCCATGCATTTTCTAATTCCTGCCTTTCTCTCTTATCGATGACAAAACGAGTCATCGACTGATTTTCCAACAAGTCTTGTAGCTCCACTTGAGATGCTTTGGCATTTATTGCCGAATTTATCAATGTAGCATTAGGTGCAGCCGACGGCATGAATCCATAACAATCAATCACCACTGAGTTTCTGTGCAATTCTAAGCCATGTTCCAGCTGTTTCTGACTGGGTTTAAGAATGTTTTTAGCTATTTCAAAATTCTGTTTTATCTCTTCATTTATGGCATATCTTGAATGGTCAAGGCTTAAAGGTGAATGAAGATCAGGTTTAGGAAAGTCTTTAGCATTAGCAAAACCACCAAAAATTCCATCACTTGCCACAGCTAAACCGGCCAAGCCCGAGAGCTTTAGAAAATCTCTGCGTTTATTTTTCATCAGTATATAATTTGTTTATTATTGACTATAATTTCCAAAAGAATATCTTTGGAACTTACAAAAGCTCAATATTTTGAAGCAAAATCTGCAGCATACGAGTTAATATCAGCGTCACTTAAATGTGTACCTGAACTGATAATAATGCGGTACCTTAATTTCAAAGTGCCCCCTGCCGGAATACTATAATTCAGTTCTTCTTTTTTATTGGTGAAATCTTTTACTCCAAAGGGATTTGCAGCAAATAAGCCATAACCTCGCGCATGCCAATAAGTAGGATAACTCAGATTTTTGGGATGATCACAAATAACAAGTGAAACTTTCTCATCCCCGATATTACCATAAAGATCCATCCATTTAGCACGCTTGCCCCAAACTTCTTCACCTTGATCTCCTTCACTACTCCTGTAATTTCCGGTTGGGATGTCATTCTCCATCTTTTTTACTGTGGTGGGATTTCCCTTTGCATCTGTTAAAATTAAATCTTGCTTTGAAGGAAGTTCAAGTTGTCTGGCTACGCGAATTCCAAAACTGCCCTCTTTAGTATCTTTAAAACTTACTGCCGCACCGGTTGCTTTTAAAGTGATGATACGATCGATAATTCGGATTGAGCCCTTGGCAATAAAATGAAATTCAGTACTTTCTGCCAATAGTTCTTTCCCATTGGGATCAATCCAACTAGCCTTGGTAAGCAAAACACCTTCACCTGCTCCTCCCGAAAGTTTTTGAATACCTAAATGCTTAATCTGACCAGCATTCACACTCCTTTTCCCTTCATGTCCATTACCCCAAAAGTCATAGCCATTAACATTTCCATAATTGAACCAGTTTCCGGCATGGTGGATATGATCACGACGTTCAGCTTCTCTTGGCTCAATTGGAAAACCACGAGTGATAGGAGTTCCAAATGCTGTTAGCACTGGATAAAGTATGGGCTTATAGACTGTATCCAACCATTGATAAGAGGTAAATAGTTTCCCTCCAATCAATATATCTACTCTATTGTCTGCCGCCCGTTTAACAAGTTTTACAATCGAGGCCTGGTTGTTTGTATTTTTATTCTGTGCATTTAGAGCACTAGAGCTAGCCAAAATACTAACTATTAGTAGTTTATATATTAACTTCATTTGTTTTTTAATTTAAGCGGGTGGTGAAAACACCAACCGCAGGAAATTTAAATACTATAATCTATTTATTGTAAGCGGGTGGTGAAAACACCAACCACAAGAAAATTAAGCGGTTGGTGAAAACACCAACCGCAGGAAAACCGCAGGAAATTAAACTTTTGATGGAACGACATACGGACTCCGATACTTACGGGTCAGCATAGCATCTGCTTCTGGATCATTAATGAACTTTTCAGAATCACCTTTAAACCTTAGCTCGCGCCCAAGACGGTAAGATATATTAGCCATAAATGGCACAGCAGAGGAATAATGTCCATCTAATATATCACAATGTAGGTCTTCATTTTTATTTGACTTAATTGCATCTAGGAAATTGACAAAATGTTCTGTATTGCTTGAGCCTGTGAGTGTTTCTGATGCATTAATATTTGCAACTTTTGATCCAGCAAATGGTTCTGTTTCTTTAGTCCGATATGCTTTCCAAGTACCTCCTTCAATCTCAAGATAACCCTCAGAGCCATAAAAAATGTTGCCAATTTTGATACCAAGACCCGATTCACTATTAGAATATCGCCCTCTTGTTTCAAACTCAAGAATTTTACCATCCTTATATTTGGCAATAGTAAGCTGGGTATTTGGAGTTTCCTGCTCACATTGAGTTCGATCAATTCCATAAATCCCACCTGAAGAAAACACAGAAACCGGATGCTCATTTTTATTAAGTCCCCAGCGGGCCACATCAAATTGGTGTGGACCCTGATTTCCGGTATCCCCATTTCCGGTATCCCAGAACCAATGCCAATTATAATGACCTCGCTTTTCATTATATGGTCGGTAGGGCGCCGGGCCTAACCAGCGGTCGTAATGAAGGCTGGCAGGCGGAGTGCTGTCTTTGGCAATACCAAAAGAGTCTCTGGGCTTAATGCAAAGGCCACGAGCCATATAAACATCGCCAATTCCGCCACTATGGAGGAATTTCATGGCTTCCATTACATTAGGGATAGAGCGGTTCTGGAAACCAACCTGAATACGTTTATTATACTTTCGGGAAGCCTCAATCATTTTTCTGCCTTCCCAAATATTATGAGAGGCCGGCTTTTCAACATACACATGCTTTCCGGCCTGACAGGCCCAGATTGTTCCCAGGGCATGCCAGTGATTTGGGGTAGCAAATGATACTATATCAATTTCTTTATCGTCTAATACTTTCCGCATATCCCATTCTGTTGAAGGTTTGATACCGGTTTTATCTAAAACCGTTTTTGAGCGCGGATCAAAAAATTGCTCGTCTGTATCGCAAAGTGTTTTTAGACGTACATTGTGGCTATCTTTCAGATTGCACCAAGCATCAATATGAGATACTCCACGCCCTCGTATACCTACTACTGCAACATTAATACGGTCGTTTGCTCCCAAAATTGAACCATAGGATTTAGCGCTAAAACCCATGCCGCCAATTGCTAATCCGGCACCACCAATTAAGCTTTTTTTAATAAAATCTCTTCTTTGAGTCATTGTATAAAATTTTAAATTGATATAATCCTAAACTTGTAATTATTATATGAACAGGTGTGGTATTTGAAATATCACTTCTTTTTAATATTTGCGACCAAATTCTTGAAAATTGCCAATTGCTCTTTCATTGCTTTTATCTTATCAATCGGTATAGAACTAGCTTCAAGAAGAATCCAGCCATTATAATTAACACCGGTTAAAAGCATAAACAGTTCCTGATAAGGATAATCGTTCTGGTTAAGTTCCCGCACGTGTACAGTATCTCCAATCCACTGTTTTACCATATTAAAATTACCCTGAATTCCGGGTGGATTCAGATCAACATTATTACTATTCCAGCAAATCTTAACATTTGGATCTGTAACCTGATCAAAGATTGCTTTCATATTGGGCAATTCCTGGGTAACAAGTCCGTGAGCCTCTACTCTAACCAACATACCGTAATCAGCGGCAAATTTTCCGACTTCATTTAGGGAATTAGCAATCTGTGCTATCGTTTGCTCTCTGGGTGTCCCAGCAGGAAGGTTATTAGGTTTAACTTTAATGCCACTGGCACCGATATCTCTACAAAGCTTAATGTATTCCTTTGTCTGATCAATATTTTTACGGAGCGTAGCTCCATCCGGGCTATGATATTCAAAGTTTGATCCGTATCCTACACAAGTAACCGGACTATCGGCAAACCTTTTCTTCACTTCGGCTCTTTGGGAAGCATTGAGGTTTATCTCAACTGCATGGGCATGCTGAGTCCGAAGTTCAACAGCTTCAAAACCTGTATCCTCGCAGTTAGAAATGATTGTAGGTAAATCCCAATCCTTTCCCCATTGATAGGTTACGAGGCCAAATTTCATTGCTGCCTTTTTAATATTTATTCCCGGATCAGAAGCGGATATGTTAATAGAATTAGCAATGGAAGCGTAAGATCCAGAGCCCGCGATTGCAAGTCCGGCAGAGTACATTAGGCTCTTTTTTATAAATTCTCTACGTGCTGTCATTTAATCAGTTTTATAAAAAAACTATTGAGTTAACATTTGTAAAATCAATATACTCAAAAACTTTACTTAGTATCAATTTTATTATTAATCATCTCAATTAAAATGAATTATAACGCATTAATTTAAAGAAATCATGATTTTTCATAATAAAGGGTCTACCATAATTAGGAATATTGTAGGTATCATAAATTGATTAATTTAACTCTTCCAATAAATACCTAAATTTGCAGCATGCAAATTCACATATTAAAATCAAAAATTCACAGGGTTAAAGTAACGGATGCAGATCTTAACTATGTAGGCAGTATTACAATAGATGAGGATTTAATGGATGCCGCAAATATCCTGGAAGGTGAAAAAGTACAGATCGTTAACAATAATAATGGTGAGCGCTTTGAAACATATACTATAATAGGCAGAAGGGGTAGTGGTGATATTATCTTAAACGGTGCAGCAGCACGAAGGGTTATGAAAGGTGATGTAATTATAATTATTACTTATGCCATTATGGATCAAGAGGAAGCCAAGAACTATAAGGCTATTGTTGTATTCCCGGATGAGGAAACCAATCTGTTGAAATAATTCCAGCCTTTAATTTTCATCAAAATGAGTTTTAGAAGATGATGAAATCAATCTTGTAATTTCATTCAATTCTTCATCAGTCAGGTATCTCCATTTTCCTATAGTTAAATCTAGTCTGATATTCATAATTCGGGTCCTTTTGAGTTTAACTACCTTATAATCAAGGTATTCGCACATTCTTCGGATCTGCCTGTTCAACCCCTGAGTCAGTATTATTTTAAATCTGTTCTTATCCAGTTGTTCCACCTCACATTTGCGAGTAATGGTATCCAGAATTGGAATTCCGTTCCTCATTCTTTTTAGAAATTCGGGATTTATCGGCTTATTGACTGAAACAAGGTATTCCTTTTCGTGATTATTTCTGGCTCGGAGTATTTTGTTGACAATATCCCCGTCACTAGTCAGCAAAATCAGTCCTTCACTTGCTTTATCAAGTCGTCCAATCGGAAAAATACGCTTCGGATACTTAATATAATCAATGATATTATTTTTTTCAGCCTTGGTGTCGGTTGTACAAACAATTCCTACAGGCTTATTAAATGCAATATACACCGGCTTTTCATCAATTGAAGAAACCATTTTACCATCAACTCTAACCACATCATCAGGACCTAGTTTGGCGCCCATTTCGGGTACTACACCATTAATGGTTATACGGTTTTCAAGAATCAGTTTATCTGCAGCTCTTCGCGAACAGTAACCAATTTCACTTAGATATTTATTTATACGTATTGACTTCGGTTCTTCCATCTAAGGTATTCATGTTAAAAATAAGTAAATAGTATCGGTTCAATAATAAGAACTTTTAAATTAATTGTGTTTGCATGAAACAAAAAAAGGGTCCCGCCTTAACGACAGAACCCCTTAACAGAATATAATTGGTTTATTATTCGGTAAATTACAAATTTATTTAATATCAATATTATCAATATTAATTATATTTACATAAATAAAATCTATACTATGACCCTGGTTCAACTAGAATATATTGTTGCTGTAGATACTTACAGAAGTTTTGGAATTGCTGCAGAAAAGTGCTTTGTAACCCAGCCTACCATGAGTATGCAGGTGCAGAAACTGGAAGAAACTCTCGGAGTGAAACTTTTCGACCGAAGCAAACAGCCGGTATTACCAACCGAGATTGGGGCAGAGGTTATTGAGCAGGCAAGAATCATTCTACGGGAAAGTTATAAATTAACTGAGTTGATCAGTAACCAGAGAAACGTAGTAACAGGAGAACTCAGAATTGGGATAATCCCAACAATGGCACCTTACTTAATGCCAAAGGTGATTTCTGCCTTTATGGAAAAATACCCAGATGTTCAACTGCAAATATGGGAATATATGACAGACCAGATCGTTCAGGAATTAAAAAATGGCTTGCTTGACTGTGGTATTCTTTCAACCCCTCTTGAGGATAAAAACCTTACTGAAACACCACTTTTTTATGAATCTTTTGTTGCATACCTTTCCAAATCAAGTCCCCTGATTAATAAAAAGAACATTTCAGCAAAAGATATTAATCTGGAAGATTTATGGCTGCTGAATGAAGGACATTGTATGCGGAATCAGATTCTGAATATCTGTAATCGGAAAAAAACAGATGAGCAAAAGCCCCTTGAATATAATACTGATAACGTAGAAACACTTAAACGCATGGTAGAATTGAACAAAGGCATTACCCTATTACCCGAGCTTTCAATAAGTGATTTTTCAGTCAAACAATTAGACCGAGTACGTTATTTTAAAACACCCGAACCAAGCCGTGAAATTAGCATAGTTACGCATCGGAATTTTCTTAAACGTAAACTAATATTAATCCTCGAGAAAGAAATTATTGAAGCCATTCCAAAACGGATGCACAGTAAAAAGAAAAAGGAAATTATGGAGATAAAACCCTAATTAATCCTTATTTCTAAATTTTGATATCACAAAGATGATTAGTGCGATAACCACTAATACCACGAAAATACCAGTGTATGCACCTGCCTTAAAAATGCCGGTAATCAGATCACAACTTGATAATAGGCTAATAGCCAAAAAGGCTATGACAAGAGATAAATTTTTCATCTGGTTATTTTTTTGTTTTCTAAGGTGATGAAGCAATCATGATTTAATAATCATACCCCCCTACGGGTTTTGGCAAAATCATGATAGTTTCATGGGTATTAAAATAAAAAAAGTGATGTACATTTAATATACATCACTTTTATGTCAATTTTAATGCCAAATGGAATTACTTTGCTTTTGCGAACCGCTCAGCAACTGCATCCCAGTTTACAACATTCATAAATGCTGCAACATAATCCGCACGTTTATTTTGATATTTAAGATAGTAAGCATGCTCCCAAACATCCATTCCTAAAATTGGAATACCTTTAACTTCGGCAATATCCATTAAGGGACTATCCTGATTTGGGGTAGAACTTACTTGTAATTTTCCATCCGCACTCACTGAAAGCCATGACCATCCGGATCCAAAGCGAGTCATACCCGCTTCAGCAAATTTTTTCTTGAATTCATCAAATGATCCAAAAGCAGAGTCAATGGCCTTAGCCAAATCTCCCGAAGGAGAGCCAACGCCGTTTGGCGACATTACTGACCAGTAAAGTGTATGATTGAAGTGACCTCCTCCATTATTTCTAACTGCCATTGGGTACTTCGAAATGTTTTTTACAAGATCTTCGATCTTATGATTTTCGCCATCAGTTCCGGCTAATGCCTTATTTACATTGTCTACATAGGCCTGATGATGTTTTCCATGGTGAATTTCCATAGTCATCTTGTCAATATGCGGTTCCAGAGCGTCTGTTGCGTAAGCTAACGCAGGTAATTCAAATGCCATAATTTATATATTTAAGTTAATGATAATATTCTATAACAAATATAAGACCGAATTGTTAGAAATTGTTCAATTAGTTGTCATGTTTTGTTACGCTTGGAAATAAAAAACTCCTTCATCAGCCTGGCGGCATCCTCAGCCATTACCCCCGAAATCAATTCAGTTTTAGGATGAAGAATTTGCTTGCTAATTTGTGAAAAACCTCTTTTTATATCATCGGCACCATAAACAATGCGACTAATCTGAGTCCAGTGAGCCGCGCCCGCACACATCACACATGGTTCAATTGTAACGTAAAGTGTGCAATCTTTCAAATATTTACCACCAGTGTAATTTGCAGCGGCAGTAAAAGCCTGCATTTCTGCATGAGCGGTAACATCGTTTAATTGTTCAGTCAGGTTATGCCCTCTGCCTATTATATTACCGCCGTGAACGATTACCGCACCAATAGGTACTTCATCCAAAGCCATGGCTTTATGTGCTTCTTTGAGTGCTTCCGCCATAAAAAAATCGTCCGGACTTTGTACCGACTCATCAGTAAAATTTACATACCTCATCTATATTAATGCTGAACCATTTGGAACTGGGCGCTCTACAGAGGCCAGAACTATATGACCATCCTGATCTGCAAAACCCGTTACCAAGAATTCTGACCCGAAATTCGCGATTTGCTTCTTTGGAAAGTTCAAAACTCCGATAACCTGCCTGCCTATCAATTCGGATTTTGTATAATGTTTAGTAATTTGAGCACTGCTCCATTTCACACCCAAATCCCCAAAATCAGCCTTTATCTTGTATGCAGGTTTTCTGGCTTCAGAAAAATCAAGAACTTCAAGAATCGTACCTGCCCTCAATGCCACCTTTTCAAAATCTTCCCAGTTTATTTCTTCCATACCCAAAGGTAAGTTGCAGTCGGGATTATTCAAAAGGTTTTAAAACCTACCATTTATCTCTCTTTTTGAGTAATAAAATTTCATGAAATTCTGAAAGTGTAATGACGGGCAATTTGTCTTTGCGAAGGGTAATTTATTTCATAAAATCAATATTTAAGGCACATAATAAAAATATCAATAGTAGCCCGTCGGACCGGACGGGCAGGGAGGCATGACGAGGCCCGCCTCCCGGAGGCTACTGTTTGGACACATCTTTTGTTTAAATGACTCAAAAATGTTTAAATTTCTCGATCTATATTTTACTTTTTGTGTAAACCCATTTTAGTATAAGTAAAGGCCTTTAGGCGTTAAGCTGTCCCCCGCTGGCGGGGGTAGGGGGTGGATTTCCGTTAAACCTTCTAAATTGACCACTTACTAATTACATTTTTACATCCGATATTTCATGGATAAATTTATTCTCCAGTCAGCCTCTATGGAGAACCCTAACAACAATAATCTGTGGTATAATAAAAGACGTTGTCGTTTTTCTCATGAGAACAGGTCTGATATGACGAAGGCAGAAGCTTGCCTTTGGAAATATGTGCTTAGTGGCAGAAGGATGGGTGGCTATCAATTTCGCCGGCAAAGACCGGTACTGAATTATATCGCTGATTTCATGTGTAAAGAGCTTATGTTAATCATTGAAGTGGATGGAATAACACACCAATGGGAAGAAATTGCTGAAAATGATAAAATTAGAGAGGAAGCATTAATTGCAATGGGATTTACGGTAATGAGATTTGAAGACGATGATGTTTTAACAGCGATTAGTGGAGTATATTATCGGATAGAAGAATTTATTAAATCGTTTGAATTAAAATATATCCACCCCCTACCCCTCCGCCCGGCTGTGCCATTCGGACGCGGCGCCAGCACGGGACACTGGACGGATAATATAATTCCGGACTTGCTGTGATCCTCCTCATC
>Ga0209702_10004737_pt1 | contig 19385 bp, 23 predicted proteins | sample FRY01_FD_187210 | JGI IMG/M metagenome (GOLD analysis project Ga0209702, IMG submission 187210) | Freshwater microbial communities from Lake Fryxell liftoff mats and glacier meltwater in Antarctica - FRY-01 (SPAdes) (version 2) | ecosystem: Environmental > Aquatic > Freshwater > Ice > Glacier...
GTGATGACAGTTTCACTTCACATTCGTTCGTGATGACAGTTTCACTTCACATTCGTTCGTGATGACAGTTTCACTTCACATTCGTTCGTGATGACAGTTTCACTTCACATTCGTTCGTGATGACAGGGAATTGAGTATATTTAGGAATTCATTACTTAGCTATTCGATATTCGTTATTCGTTATACATTATTCGTTATTCGATATTCGTTATTCAATATTCGTTATTCTCTTGGTTTTATTGACAAGCACTTTCGGTGTTTGCCTTTGTTTTATTTCTTTTTAAAATCTTTCACCCCTGCTTCTATGCGTATGGGCAAATCGTTTTGTTTTGGCGGAATGGGACATGAATACCTATCGTTATAGGCGCAATACGGATTGTAAGATGCGTTAAAATCTACCACGATTGTATCTGATTCAGGAATAGTTAAATCCAAGTACCTTCCCCCGCCATAGGAGTCATCGCCGGAAGTCCAATCTGTAAATGGTAAAAACAAATAGTCTTCATATCCTTCTTTTGGTCCAGTATTCTGAAAAACATCCAATACCAAATCCCTTCCTTCCAGTTGAAAATGGAGTTCGCCATATTTCACATACTCCGGTAAACGGTCTGTAGTGGTGGGCATTAAAAAAGGTTTTTCATTTGGGGTACGCACAAATTGGGCGGTCACGGTATATTTTACATCGATGGGATAAAAGGCAAGTCCTTTGAATTTTTTAAATACATCAGGTTCTAATATAGTGGTCTCCGGGTTGGTGAACTTTTCATTCAATTCGTTTTGTTTTGCTTGTATTGAATCTACAATCACGAGTTGGGTTTGCGCTTGTGTGCAAATTGGGAAAAGAAAAAGTAAAAGGAGCAGGATGGTTATAGATTTCATTAAATGGTTGTTTTAAAATGATATTATTTACGATAGTTTTACTGCAAAAAAAAACGGCTGCTCCAAAACTTAGGGGTTTCCACAATTTTGAAAGATAATCAAAATGCACAGAATTTAACAAGAATATCGACTAACAAGAACAATAGCCATTATTAAATAGGGTTTTAAATCTCATTAAATTTAGATCATTAAATTCAGCCTTAAATAAAAGTCTCAAAAAAATCCATATTGTGGTTTTTATTATTCAGACTTTTTATGGATTTTGAATTTTTTAGAATTTGAGACGATTACCAAGTATGGAAGACCAATAATTATTGCTATGTAAGTAGCTAAGATTTCTATATCCGGGTTATTAAGCCATTTCGCCCAAATAATACCAATTATTAAAATAAAGGCCATTCCAAACATTCCATTTCGGAATACACTGGCAATTCCTTCTATGTCATATTTTGCTTTTTCTTTTTCTGGTAGCGTGTTATATCCCGCAATCAATGAAAACATTTTTCCGTATTTTACCACAATTCCTAAAATAATAAATAAAATTGCAATTCCAATTGTTCCCATTTAAATTCAGTTTTTTTGTTAGTTTTTTAATAAATCTAGTGGTTTCAGAAGTAAACTCCGTCATATAATAACGTTGCTACTTCCTCCATTTAGGGATGCCCTAACATTTGTTGCCAGAAGCTAGGTTATAGTTTTTTAATTTGGCCTTCGGTTACCCACTTTTTACCAAAATATTTTTTATCATATTCTATATGGTATTTATTTTCACCAACTTCTAAAATTGTCGCAGGTTCAGGAATCATACCATATTCAACTTCGACACGATCACCGACTTTATACTTACCGGTAGCTTTCTTATATTTTAGACGATCTAACGTAACCCACTCATTAGAAATTTCTCCCCATCCATCATAGGAAACAAAATATAGTCCATCATCCTCATTTATTTTTAATATTTTACCAGGATACCATACACCGCTCGATTCAATTTCGACTTTTTCATTGATCTTTTGGGCTTTAAGCGAACTTGTATATAAGAACACAAAAAATGCTAAAAAAATTAATTTCTTCATAGTGTGTAGTTTTAGGATATTACAATTTTAATAATTTTTTCCTAATTAAAGTATATTTTTAAGATAATTCCCGGTAAATACAAGTTTTTTTGAGGTTTTCACTAACGGCAGTTTGTATAAAAACCTATTTCCAAACTGCGAATCTTGTAAATAAAGATTTTCCCAAAGAAAATGTATTTGTGAAAGTTTTTATTTGGTGTAAATGCTTTCTGAGACTGTTTCATCTGTTTAAAAAAAAAGATTTCCAAATACCTTCATGACTTTTCTCTTCCATTTTAAGGTTTTCCCCGGAGGGGTCATAACTGCCCCTGAAATACTAACCAATCTTTTAATTCCCTGTTCATTCATCTTTTTGGAAAGAATATTGCCTATTTTTTGAAATTTTTGATATTTATCGGGTTCTTTTACACCACCTGGGGCATTTATAACTGCAGCACTTCCCTGAAGTACCTGTTCCACCGATGTGCTATCGAGAAAGTTTTCTTTAATAACGGTCACTTTGTTTTTAAGATCCCGGAGTTTCTCAAGCGACCTTACAAAATCTTAACTTGATACCCTTTATGCAACGCTTCTTTATGTGTTGCTTTTCCAACTTGGCCGGTGGCTCCTAAAATAGTAATCTGCATCATTATAAAAGATTAATGTTCAGTATACTAAGATAATATATATTTCAAACTGTTAGATATGAAATTCTCCTAATTACGCAGATACAAGCTATGCCAATTTTATGTAGCTTTGATTACGGAAAGAAAGACCACCACATTTAGTATTAATAATGATTTTATAAATCCCGGATGTACCGGGCTTTTTTTATGAACGGAAGTTAAAATGCAAAAAATATATATTCAATATGTGGCGTCCTTTAAAGGTCTTTCTAAAGAGATCTGGCTGCTGGCATTTGTGACGTTCATTAACCGTGCCGGGGCGATGGTAATCCCTTTCTTGTCGTTATACCTTGTAAATGCATTGGATTTCACTTTACCTCAAGTGGGATGGATTATGACCTGTTTTGGTTTTGGTTCGCTTATAGGCAACTGGATTGGCGGAAAACTTACGGATACCATAGGTTTTTATAAAGTTATTGTCAGTAGTTTGTTCCTTGGGGGAATCGGGTTTTTTATTTTACAATACATCAGTACGTTTTACGGGTTTTGTCTTGCTATATTTTTGCTCATTTTAGCGGCAGATGCTTACCGGCCTGCAATTTTTGTTGCCACAGAAACATATAGCAAACCGGAAAACACCACACGCTCCCTGACCCTGATTCACCTTGCTATTAATTTGGGTTTTCTATGGGTCCGGTTATCGGCGGGATTATAATCGCTACAATAAGTTATAAAGCACTGTTTTGGATTGATGCGATAACTTGTATTCTGGCTTCCATTTTATTGTTGTTGCTTTTAAAACCCAAAGTTGCTACTGTGGAAGAGAAATTAGAGCGCAAAATTAAAGAAGGCATCTCCCCTTACACCAATAAGGTTTTCTTGCTTTTTGTATTTATCATGATCACCACAAGCCTGACCTTTGTACAATACTTTTCGGTCATGCCATTGTATTATAAGACTGTACACGGCCTGACCGAAGATTTGATAGGTTGGATATTATTTTTAAATGGCTTTCTTATAGTGGTTTTTGAGATGCCGCTTATCAGTTGGTTAGAACGCATCAAAATGCCCAAAGCAATTGCACTGGCCTGGGGCACATTATTCTTGACCGTGAGTTTTTTGATTATCAACCTGACTTCCTGGGTTGGTATTTTAATTATTGGGATGATCCTGATGACTATTGGGGAAATGATTTCTTCGCCGTTCTCCAATAGTATTGCCTTGGACATGGCTCCCAAAGGAAGAAAAGGAAGTTATATGGGGGTGTTCAGTATGAGTTTTTCGCTTGCTCATATTATTGGTCACAACACGGGAATGAACCTAGTGGATTCCTTTGGATTTGAAATTACATGGTATGTAAATGCTTTTTTCCTGCTTATCATACTTACACTAATACTTTGGCTGCATAAAATCTTAAAAAACAGACAACTAAGTACAATAACCTCTTAAATAACTTTACCCTCGTTATCCATGTAAAAGAACATTAAAATAAGGAAAGAAAAATGCGATTTACTTTTTTACCGAACTTCGAATGGGCGCGTTTTCTACTTTATTGGAAAGCACGATATGTGTTTTTGTTTCGCCATAAGAAATAAGTTGATCGATAAATTTTTCCAGATGTCCCTGATCTCTTAGCACCACTTCCATTATAATATTTTCATTCCCGGTAATGCGATAGCAGTTAATTACTTCTTCAAAATCGGCTACTTTTTCCAAAAAAGGGATTAAACGGCCCATAAAAACCTTCAGTGTAATAATTGCTTTGAGTTGGTTTCCGGTTTTTAGATAGGAAAGTTTGGTATAATACCCGCGAATAATTCCCATATCTTCCATTTTCTTAACCCGTTCTGCAACTGCGGGAGCAGTAAGGCCCACTTTTCTTCCCAACTCTGTCATAGTAAGCCGTGCGTTTTGCTGCAATAAATCCAGCAACTGCCAGTTAAGGGTGTCTATTTTATATTCCATGTTTTTAACTAAATATATTTTATATTCCATAGTAAGAATAGGTAAAAACTTTAAAATAAAAAATATATTAAGCCTGCTTATCACTAAATTTGTGTGATTTAAAAAAAGCGCCCTAAAATCTTTGTTATGTCTGAAAATATGACTTTATTTTTACCCCCATCACCCATGCGTGTGAAAGCATTGGAGATATCTAGGCTCTCCAAAAGGATTTCCCAATATCTGGTAGAGCAAATGGCGGTTTTGGATAAAAACGGCAATGAACATAAAAGTATTTATTTTTCCGGTGATATTGTGCAGCAATCGGATTCCCTCTTTCCGGAAATAAAACAAGCAGAAGAAAAAATATTTAGTGAAGAAAGGCGCAAGCACGTCGTTTCTGTTCTACAACTCACACATTCCTTACATAAAAATTGTGTTCGCTTGGAAAAATCCGTTCCACACAATGGCGGGGAATTTTTACAATTACTTCGGCACGAGTTAAAACGATTCCGAAAACTGCAACGCATCTGGCTTCTGACACTTTAAAATGTTACTTTATGCTTTTATTTTAAGGAAGCTTGTAGTAACTTTGGTAGTGTTTAAGTAAATTTTATGGAAGACCAAAATTCAGATTCGCATTTCCGGTTTGAAAATAACCCGCTCTATAAAAAAGCGTGGCATATTTCAGAATTGGTGGAGCGTGTCGCCGAAATAGTTCACAAAGAATCTGTTGATCAACCGGAAGAATATCAGAAAGACCTATGGAATAGTTATGCTAATTTTCTAAGGGAGGACACCGTGATAATGACAGCAAAGGTTGCCGGTGCTGTCCATGCAGATATGTATGATATCCTGATGGAAAATGCCACCATTATAAGAAAGAGTGCCAAAGATATTTTACTGCATTTAACAGGTTTAGAAATTCATGGTTTCAAGGATATTGAATACCTGGATGTAGTAAGGCAGGAACTTGATGCATTTAGAATATTATTTGCTGAATGGGTCAAAACTTTCGACCCTTGGGATTACTACATCGATCGCTGGGGGCTCTTTAATCCGCCGGGGGTGGAATATGATGACCCCGAAGAGGATATGCCGTTTACAAACCCATTTGATGAGCTTTTTGATGAAGAAGAATGGGAAGATTTTATCAATCCCGATGAATGGGACGATCTGGATGAAGAAGATGAAGAGGAGGATTTATAATACACTTTAATTAGAAACCACCTTCAATCCTACAAGCGATATTACCAAGGTGGAAAGAAAAAACAAACGCCAGAAGGTTGCAGGTTCTTTAAAAAAAATCAATCCTAATAAAACGGTACCTACTGCGCCTATGCCCGTCCACACGCCATAAGCAGTGCCAATAGGAATGCCTTGTGTGGCTTTATAAAGTAAAAACATACTTGCGGAAAGACAAATGAAAAATCCAAACATCCAAAGCGAGTGTGAAGTCCCGGAAGTATATTTTGCTTTTCCCAGACAAAAAGCAAAAGCCACTTCAAAAAGACCTGCAATAACGAGTAGCAGCCAGTACATTACTTAAATCTTTCTTTATTTCTGTCTATGTAAAACTGTCTGCTGTAAACCCCCGGCATCACATGGTCGCCTTCTTTAAAATCAAAATGGACAAAATTTACCTGTTTAGATTCTGTGAGTGTATAGGTGGCTACCGATAAATAACCATCTGCACCTGTAGTCCCCATTTGTTGGGTCAAAACAGTACTTTCCGGGATAATGACAAAAAGGGTATCCCCATTTTGTTTTATATACTCTAAGCGTACCTTCTCGTTTTGATCATTTAAAAAATCTATCCATTGCTTGGAGGACAAAGTATCCCTGAGGACTTCTCTATTTTTCACAGGAATATCTGCATCATAATCATAAATCCAGATAGAAGGATCGTTTTCATCTATAATAGCATCGCTAAAAATGGTTGTATTTTCTTCATGTACGAGGATTTCCTCCTCACTTTCCTTATTGGAATCTTTACAAGCGAAAGTGAAGGTAAAGAGTATCAGTACACTAAATAAAAATGAGTTATTTATTTTTTTCATTTCGGTTTTAAGAGTTTAGTTTAAGTGGGCTTGTGAGCATTTGAATTTACTTTCGTTATAACTATCATCCCGACATTCGTCGGGATAAGCGATTCGCACACCATGCAATGCGCTTGTGAGCATTTAAATGAACTTTCGTTATAACTATCATCCCGACATTCGTCGGGATAAGCGATTCGCACACCATGCAATGCGCTTTGCTTTTGCATGGTGGCTCTCTGCTTACATATTTCTTCTATACTGCCCTCCTACTTCAAACAATGCTTTTGTGATTTGTCCTAAAGAACATACTTTGGTGGCTTCCATCAGTACTTCAAAGATATTTTCATTGTTTATGGCAGCTTTTCTGGCTTGTTCCAGGGTTTCTTCAGCTTTGCCTTGAAAGGCACCGTGTAGTTTTTCCAGGGTTTTTATCTGCGCTTGCTTTTCTTCTTCGGTTGCGCGTATCACTTCTCTTGGAACAATTGTTGGTGAACCTTTCGAACTTAAAAAAGTATTTACCCCGATAATAGGGAATTCGCCATTGTGTTTCAACGTTTCATAATACAAACTTTCTTCCTGGATTTTACTGCGCTGGTACATGGTTTCCATAGCACCTAGAACACCTCCTCTTTCTGTAATTCGGTCAAATTCCAGTAATACTGCTTCTTCCACTAAATCTGTCAGTTCTTCAATGATAAATGCTCCCTGAATGGGGTTCTCATTTTTCGCCAATCCTAATTCCTTATTGATTATTAATTGAATGGCCATCGCCCGGCGAACAGATTCTTCTGTGGGGGTTGTAATGGCTTCGTCATAGGCATTGGTATGCAAAGAATTGCAATTGTCATAAATAGCATACAAGGCCTGTAATGTTGTTCTTATATCGTTAAAGTCGATTTCCTGTGCGTGAAGAGACCTTCCTGATGTTTGTATGTGGTATTTCAGCATTTGCGCACGTGAATTTGCTTGGTATTTTTCTTTTAGCGCTTTTGACCATATTTTTCTGGCAACCCGACCTATAACTGCATATTCTGGATCAATTCCATTTGAGAAAAAGAAGGAAAGATTTGGCCCGAATTCGTTGATATCCATACCGCGGCTCAGATAATATTCCACGTAAGTGAAACCGTTAGATAAGGTCAAAGCCAATTGTGTAATAGGGTTTGCTCCCGCTTCTGCAATGTGATATCCGGAAATGGAGACCGAATAAAAATTACGCACCTTTTCCTGAATAAAATATTCCTGTACATCTCCCATTAACCGCAATGCAAATTCTGTAGAGAAAATACAGGTGTTTTGTGCCTGGTCTTCTTTTAAAATATCAGCCTGTACGGTTCCCCTCACCTGACTTAAGGTGTTTTTTTTGATTTCTTCATACACCTCTTTCGGAAGTACCTTATCCCCGGTAGTGCCAAGCAACATCAAACCCAAACCATCATTTCCTTCCGGAAGGTTGCCGTGATACATGGGTCGTTCCACATCTCTATCTTTATACATTTTGTCGATTTTGGCCTGTACTTCTTTTTCCAAACCGTTTTCTTTAATGTATTTCTCACAATTCTGATCAATCGCTGCGTTCATAAAGAAGCCCAGCAACATAGGCGCCGGACCATTGATGGTCATACTCACTGAAGTCATCGGGTGACTCAGGTCAAAACCGGAATATAATTTTTTGGCATCATCCAGACAGCAAATAGACACACCCGCATTTCCTATTTTTCCATAAATATCCGGGCGGTAATCTGGATCGTTTCCGTAAAGGGTTACACTATCAAAAGCCGTGGAAAGGCGTTTTGCATCCATTCCCAAGCTCACATAGTGAAAACGCCTGTTTGTGCGTTCCGGTCCGCCTTCCCCAGCAAACATACGTGTGGGGTCCTCCCCTTGCCTTTTAAATGGATACAATCCTGAAGTGTATGGAAATTCGCCAGGAACATTTTCCTGCAGCATCCATCGCAATAAATCACCCCAAGCTTTGTATTTAGGCAAGGCCACTTTAGGAATTTGCAGATGCGAAAGCGACTCGGTATGGGTCTCAATTTTAAGTTCTTTGTCCCTTACTTTAAACGAGTAATGAGGGCCTTTATATTTTTCTACTGTAGCTTGCCAGTTTACTATTTTTTCCCAGTTATAGGCATCGATATCCATTTTAGCACGATCAAATTCGGCAAGGAGCAGTTTAGACAATTCTTTTTCGGAAGTTTTTGTATCTTTAAAATCCAGTCCGCCGGAAGTGATGGTTATTTCTGTTTCTGACACCGACTGTAGCGTTGTGTAAATTCCGTAAAGCTTTTGAGCCACTGCTTCCTGTTCCTTTGCTTTTTTATCGTAAGCGCGGTTGCTTTCCGCAATTTCTGAAAGGTATCTGGTGCGTGCCGGTGGGATGACAAAAATCTTTTCAGACATTTCGCCGGTAATTGTATAGGTGCTTTTAAGGGTGCTATCTGTTTTTTCTTCCAGCGCATCCATTACTTTTTTGTAGAGCGTGTTCATTCCCGGATCATTAAACTGGGAAGCGATAGTCCCGAATACAGGAAGGGTTTTCGGGTCGCTATGCCAGAGACCGTGGTTGCGTTGGTATTGTTTTTTCACATCCCGTAGTGCGTCCAAGGCTCCTCGTTTGTCAAATTTATTAATGGCAACAATATCTGCAAAATCAAGCATATCGATTTTTTCCAGTTGTGTAGCTGCACCAAATTCAGGTGTCATCACATACAGGGAAACATTGCTGTGTTCTATAATCTCTGTATCGCTTTGCCCTATACCGGAAGTTTCCAAAATAATCAAATCAAAGTTGGCAGCTTTTAATATTTCAATGGCTTCTGCCACATATTTAGAGAGTGCTAGATTAGACTGGCGTGTTGCCAGTGAGCGCATATATACCCTTGGGTTGTTGATGGCATTCATACGAATGCGATCTCCCAGTAACGCGCCACCGGTTTTCCTTTTAGAAGGATCTACAGATATAATACCTAGGGTTTTTTTTGGAAAATCCACCAGAAAACGTCTTACCAATTCATCGACCAGAGATGATTTTCCTGAACCACCGGTACCGGTAATTCCAAGTACAGGGGTATCCTCCCCTGCCTGTCTGGCAGGTAGATCTGACCCCTCAAAAGGAGGGGAGAAAAGTTTACTAAATTCTTCGGGACGATTTTCTGCTATGGAAATAAGTCTAGCGATGGTATTTACATTTTTCTTTTTGAGAGCCTGTCTAATCCCCTCTCCTTTGGGGAGGGTTGGGGTGGGGACTGGAAAGTCAGATTGTTTTACTAAATCATTTATCATTCCTTGCAACCCCAGTTCACGACCGTCATCGGGGGAGTAAATTCTGGTAATGCCATATTCCATCAAGTCTTTTATCTCTGAAGGGAGTATAACGCCGCCGCCGCCGCCAAATATTTTAATGTGCCCAGCGCCTTTTTCAACGAGTAAGTCGCGCATATACTTAAAATATTCATTGTGCCCACCTTGATAAGAAGTTAAAGCAATAGCGTTAGCATCTTCTTGAATGGCTGTATTGACAACTTCCTCTACACTACGGTCATGTCCTAAGTGAATTACTTCCACACCGGTGCTTTGAATAATGCGCCGCATGATATTAATTGCAGCATCGTGACCATCAAAAAGAGATGCTGCCGTTACGATTCTAACTTTATTTTTTGGGGTGTATGGGGCTTGGTCTTGCATGAAGTTTGAGTATATTTTGAATATAAAGAGTGCAATTTACAAAAACCAAAAGAAAGAAATTCCATAAACTATTAAGTAGTTTAAACATAAGAAAAAAAAATTGTTTTTTTTAAAAAAAATTATTACTTTAGTCGCGTCAACTAACAATAAATTAAATTATTATGAAAAAAAAATATCTTTTTATCTTACTATTAGCTGCATTTTCAGCAAATGCACAATATAGCATTAACTTTGACGACATGAGTATAGGTCCTGTAAGCCCACAGTCTCCATTCATCGAATTGTGGCCAGCTGCCGGAGTTACTGATTGTAATGTGGTTATTGACCAAGCTAATTCCCAACCCAACTCTATGTATGTGGCAAATAACCAAACGGATGATGTAATATTTTTACTGGGAAATCAAACTTCAGGTACGTGGACTGTAAAATTTAATATGTATGTTTTTGATGGAGCTACCGGTTTCTGGAATATACAGGATAACGAAATTGCCGGACTCCAATGGAATGGTCAATTTTTTGCTGGAGCAACTGCCAGCGGTGGATCTTTAGGTGTTATTACTCACGATGAAACTTCACAGACCATAGCTTATCCTTCTGACCAATGGTTTGAAGTAAAACACGAAATCAATTTAGACGCTATGACCCATACTGTATATATAGATGGAAATCTCTATCTTGATGCAGTTCCTTATGTTGGTACCGGCGGTGTTCCTGCAAATAATTTAGGATCTGTAAATTTCTATTCTATTGATACAAACAACAATTATTTTATAGATGATTTCCAATATGTTCAAGGTGTACTATCCACAGAAAGTTTTGATGCTGCTTCTTTTAGTGTGTATCCAAATCCTGTGAAAAACATTTTGAACATTCAAACAAGAGATGTTGTTAGTAGCATTTCTATCTATAATGTGCTTGGAAAACTTGTTCATCAAAGTTCCCCTAAATCCATTTCCCCAAGTGTGGATATGGCTAATCTAAAATCAGGAATTTACTTTGTAGAAGTAACTATTGGCAATGCTTCTAAAACAGTAAAAGTGATAAAATAAGTTTAAATTAAAAACCATAATTTAAAAATCCCGAGAAATTCGGGGTTTTTTTTTGCATTATTGAAGACTAACTAATTGAATGTTAATAGCTTCAAAATTTTGTGTTAAACTCACTGTAAAAATACGAATTAATGTTAAAAAAATTTTTATAACAGTTTTAAATGCTTAGCTTTGAAATCTAATTAATTATAAATTTAAACTTTTTTATTATGAAAAAAACCTACTTTTTACTATTTGCTCTTGCATTTTTTGCTGTAGATACCGATGCTCAAATTATTGATGATGATTTTGAATCTTACACCCCGGGATCTATGGGAAGCCAAAATCCATCTGTATGGAGAACTTGGTCTGGTGGTTTCGATACTGGAGAGGATCTCATTGTTGAATTTGGAGTAGCTAACTCAGGTGATCAATCTGGTGCAGTTCAGGACGGTGGTGTTCAGGATGTTATTTTACAACTTGGTAATTTAACAAGTGGCACATATACCCTTCAATTCCAAATGTATGTATATCAAGACGCTACAGGATATTTTAATATTCAGGGTGAAGTTCCTGCTGGACCTGTCGCTGGTGTTTTTAATTCCGGTAATATTTACTTTAATGAAACCGGAGCTACTCCAGGTGTTGGTTTAGAAGATTCTACAGGTGCAACTTGGGTGTATCCTGAAAATCAATGGTTCCCAGTAACAATTGTTTTTGATCTTTCCGCCACAACGTATCAAATGTCTGTCGATGGTGTGCTTGCACATCCGTCGCCCGTGCCATTTGCCGCAGATAATACTTTAGGTGGTATTGACTTCTTTTCAGTAAATGCAAACAATCTTTATAATATTGATGATGTGTTGTTTGTAGATGGTGTTTTATCCACAGAAAGTTTTGACAAGACTTCTTTCAGTGTGTATCCAAATCCTGTGAAAAATATTTTAAATGTGAAAACAAGAGAAGCAGTTAATAAAATTTCTGTGTATAATGTATTAGGTAAACTGGTACATTCTTCAACTCCTAACTCTATCTCTCCTACAGTAAATATGGCAGCATTTAAGTCTGGCGTTTACTTTGTAGAAGTTACCATTGGTAACGCTACTAAAACTGTAAAAGTTATCAGATAGTTTGAAAATGATTTAAAAAATACAAGAACATCCCGATACTTTTCGGGATGTTTTTTTTTATATTTATAAAAAAAATAAGATGAGAAAAATTATTCTAATACTGGTTATTTTCCAATTAACAGCATGCGCTGAATTGCAACAGGTAGTTAACACATTTCCGCAAGGGAATATCGGGTTAAGCAATGCTGATATTGCCGCAGGTTTAAGACAGGCACTGGATAATGGGATCGATAAACAAGTTTCCAAGCTTACAAAGACAGATGGTTTTTACAGAAATGAACTTGTGAAAATTTTATTACCTCAGGAATTACAAAAAGTAGATAAAACCTTGCGGGATATTGGATTGGGAAATCTTGCAGATGAAGGTTTACGTGTATTAAACCGCGCAGCTGAGGATGCTGTAAAAGAAGCTACACCCATATTTGTAAATGCCGTTAGACAAATTACCTTTACAGATGCAAAAAATATTTTAGTGGGCGCAGACAATGCAGCCACCCAATATCTTTCCAACAAAACCACCAATGAACTTTATGGCAGATTTAATCCCGTGATAAGTAATTCATTGGATAAAGTTGGTGCCACCCAAGTATGGAACAATATCATAACTCAATACAATGCCATTCCCTTGACAGCAAATGTAAATCCAGATTTAGCAGATTATGTTACACAAGAAGCATTGAAAGGGGTTTTTAATATGATTGCAGTAGAGGAAAAAGAAATCAGAAATAATTTTGCAGCCCGCACCACCGATTTACTTCGTCGTGTTTTTGCATTACAAGACAGATAAGGGGTATTTATTTAATCTGAACTTTTTATAATACCCTTAACCTACTGTTAGGATTTTATGTGGGCTCTAGAGCGTATATTTGCATTGTAATACTTAATAGATGAATAACTGGTTTAAGCACAAGGAAAAAATCCAAATTCTTCAAGATCGTTACATCCGTCTTATGAGAAAATCCTATGAACTGGCATTAAGGGATAAAGAAAAAAGTGACAAGGCTCATGAAGAAGCCTGCCGCATAAAAAATGAACTTATCAGAATGCGTTAAAGACTGTTTAGGACAATCCGGTATGTAATTTTTTAAAATAAGCAAATGCTTTAATAAGTCTGGATCCATACCAACTGAAATATTCCCCATCTACTATAATAATTTTACTTTCAGGAAATTTTTCTTGCAATGCCCTACGATGTTTATCTTTAAATGGGTATGGTTCTGAAGAAAGTAATATCAATTCGGCTTCTTCTAAAAATTTTGCTTCCATTTCGGGATATCTTTGTGTACAGTTTTTGAAAATATTTTCCAGATTATTTAACTGTAACAGGTGATCTATAAATGTGTTTGGTCCTGCTGCCATGTATGGCTTTTTCCATATTAAATAAGCGGTTTTAAATCTAGGCTTCCCTTCTATAAATACCTTAAATGCATTTAATTCATTTTTTAGAGCTTGCACCAAGTGTACTGCATTTTCTTCTTGATGAAAAAGTGTTCCAAAAGAGATAATCATACTTTCACAATCTTCTATGGTTACAATATCACTTACCCAAACCGGTGCTATTTTTTCAAGTTCCAAAACCATTTCCTTAGTGTTCTCTTCTTTGTTGCAAAGAATTATATCAGGTTGTAATTTCTCGATTTTGGAAAAGCGGACTTGTTTTGTGCCTCCGACAATTGTTTTTTCGTTTCGCAGATTTTCAGGGTGCACACAAAACTTAGTGATTCCCACCAAAGAATCTTTTAAACCTAAATCAATGAGCAATTCTGTCTGGGATGGCACTAAAGAAACAATGCGAAGCGGAACACTAGGAAGCGTTACCGTTCTGTGCATTTGATCTTTAATTTGCATAGGTGTTATTTATTTGCAGAGTGAGCGCTTAAAATTGCTTGCATAGCTACTTGCAGTTTTGTTGCTTCTTCTTTAGCTTTTAGAGCAAAATCTTTTTCGCCGGAGGCATACAGAATTCCGCGTGAAGAATTAATCAATAAGCCTGTGTCCTTATTCATACCATACTTACAAACTTCTTCCAGACTTCCGCCTTGCGCTCCTACTCCGGGAACCAATAAAAAACTATTCGGGACTAGTTTTCTTATTTCTTTAAAGTAAGAAGCCTTTGTTGCGCCTATGACATACATGAGATTGTGTGCATTCTTCCAGCTTTGGGAAGTTTGTAGCACTTTTTTATAAAGTTCTTCCTTTTCTGTTTGCAACGTTTGAAAGTCAAATGCACCTTCATTAGAAGTTAGTGCCAACAGGATAGTGAATTTATTTTCATAAGCAAGGAAAGGTTCCACCGAATCTTTTCCCATATATGGTGCAACTGTAATTGCGTCAAACGCAAGGTTTTCAAAAAATGCTTTGGCATACCTCCCGGATGTATTCCCTATATCGCCACGTTTAGCATCTGCAATGGTAAAAATTTCTGGATAATGGTTATGGAGATAGGTGATGGTCTTTTGCAAAGCTATCCACCCTTCTATACCGTAAGCTTCATAAAAGGCGGTGTTAGGTTTATATGCTACTGCTAAGTGATGGGTAGCGTCTATAATTGCTTTGTTGAATTCAAAAATAGGGTCATCGGTTTCCAGAAGGTGTTTCGGGATTTTACTTAAATTAACATCCAGCCCTATACACAGAAAGGATTGTTTTTGTTTGATTTGTTCTATGAGTTTTTCCCTTGTCACTATTTCTAATTTTAAATAATCAAAATCTATTATCTATTGTTTATCCTCTATTGTCTTATAACTAAAAAACATCGCTGTTTACTTTCAATTTTTCGGTATTATCTACTAGTTGCAATTCGTCTATAATGCGTTGTATATCCCCATTAATAATATTTCCCAAATCGTAAAGGGTTAGACCTATTCTATGGTCTGTCACCCTGCCTTGGGAATAATTATACGTCCTGATTTTTGCACTTCGGTCACCACTGCTTACCTGGGAATTTCTTTTGGCGGCATCTTCTTCCTGACGTTTAGCCAATTCTATATCATACAGCCTGGAACGTAAAACCTTAAAAGCTTTGTCTTTATTTTTATGTTGCGATTTTTCATCCTGGCATTGTGCCACCAGTCCGGTAGGTAAATGTGTTAATCGCACAGCTGAATAGGTAGTATTTACTGATTGACCCCCGGGTCCTGAGGAACAAAAGAAATCAATACGAACATCTTTGGGATCGATATGGACATCTACTTCTTCGGCTTCAGGAAGCACCATAACGGTTGCCGCACTGGTATGTACCCTGCCTTGGGTTTCGGTTTGCGGTACACGTTGCACGCGATGGACACCGGCTTCAAACTTCAAAGTTCCATAAACGTCATCACCATTTACTTCAAATTGTATCTCTTTAAAACCACCGTTAGTCCCTTCACTTAAATCGAGAACCGTGGTTTTCCAGTTTTTGCTCTCGCAATATTTAGAATACATACGGTATAAATCGCCCGCAAAAATACTTGCTTCATCGCCACCTGTACCGGCACGAATTTCCACAACCACATTCTTGGCATCTTCCGGATCTTTCGGAATGAGAAGAAATTTGATTTCATCTTCTAATTTAGGCAATCTTGCTTTTGCTTCTTCTTGTTGCATTTTGGCCATTTCGACCATTTCTGTATCGCTTCCGTCAGAAATTATTTCATTAGCTTCCTCTAAATTGTTAGTCAAAATGAGATATTCCTCCCTTTTTTCCATCAACTTGCGCAAGTCTTTATATTCTTTATTTAATTGTACATAGCGCTTCTGATCTGAAATAACATCGGGCTGGATAATTAAATCCCCAATCTCATCAAAGCGTTGTTTTACAATTTGCAATTTTTCTATCATAACCTACCTCTTTTTTAGGTGTTGCAAATTTAGTGATTAATTGGAAGATAATTTTATGGAATGAGCTTTTCTGAAAGTTTTTGAGTGGGTATTTAAAACAAAGGGGCACTCAAATTTGTATTTCCAACACTAAATCAGTGTTTTATGAGTTTTGTTGTAGATAAAAATTTACAAATCAATTCTGAAAAACCTCAAAAAATGATTTTCAGTCTTATTGCTTTAAAAACTTAAATTTTTCTTTTGAATTTGGATAGTTGAACTCTCCAAAATAAATACCACTTGATAAATGAGACACATCGATATACGTTTGACTAGGTTGCCACGTACCTTCCATAATTTTTTGACCTGTTGAATTATAAATTAAATATTCTAAAGGAACCCTACTTGTTTGGATATATAGGATATCATTAACAGGATTTGGATACAAAACAAAGTCATTCATTTCATTTTCATTTACAGAGAGTAAAGGGTTTTCATACCAGAGAATGGTACCGTTTGTTTGTGAGACAGATACCGGGTCACTAAAACCATTACCATTAATATCTGCTGCTTCAATTGTAACTGCATTTACCAAAGAATTTGTGATTAATTGTGGTTCACTATAATTACCTAAACCATCAATATTTTCATACCAAAACATAAAGCCAAGGGAATCTGGAGGAGAAACAGGAGACAAAGCAAATAAATCAATGTCTCCATCACCATCAATATCAACAGGATAGTTTGCAGTTATAAAGTACTCCAACTCAACAAACCGCTCTGCACTAAAACTACCCTGTCCATCTATATTTTCCCACCATGCAAAAATAGAGGATCCACTGCCCACAAGGTCTAAATCACCGTCACCATCAACATCGACCAAATGCATCCGCAAAATATTATACATCCCCGGGGTGCCTATGGGAATTGGAGGTCCAAAATTTCCTTCTCCATTCAGGTTTTCAAACCATGAGGTAACCCCAGTATTTGATGTGCCAGAAACGATGTCTAAAAAACCATTGCCGTTTATATCACCCACAGCAATTCCAATAGCGTTTGAAAAACCTGAGATGACCACATTGGGTGATGAAAAAGTGCCATCACCTAGGTTTTTATACCAGGTAATAGTGCGGTCACTCGCAGCACTCGCCGAAACAATAATATCCAACCAGCCATCACCATCAATATCTCCTAAAACAACGCCTTGAGAAATTGTTGTAGGGTTTTCTAGAATGACTCTTCTAAATGCAAATGTGCCTTGACCATCCAGATGTTCAATCCAAAACAAATTGTTTAATTGCGCTTGTGAGGTTTGGATTGTAATCACCACATCATTAAAACCATTGCCTGTTAAATCACCCACAGCCAGACCTTTACTTAGGTTTTGAAGGTTACCGGCGATTAAAAGGGGCTCGCTAAAAGTGCCAGCCCCATCATTTTTATACCAATAAACCCCATTTTGTGATCTTTGATTGACAACAAGATCTTGAAGACCATCATTATCAAAATCAATCACAATTAGTTTGTTTGCAGATGATGCATTATCATTAATTAAATGCTCTTGCCATTGGCTTGCCCCTGCAAAAGGAACAAAAATGATTAATAAAATAAATATCATTTTCATTCTCATTAGTCATTATCTTTAAAAATTACAACCTCCTGAACAGCTCCATCTTCATAGTTTTTACCTATTTTATACAAACCGGGGTCTAATTCATTAATAAGATTGGGATTGTTAATAGCGGTTGAGTCTTTGGAAGTCATTGTTACATTTGCATTAAACACCCCATCATTAAACTTAAGGATACTGCCAGCAATGGGCTTACGATTCCAGTTATCATAGCATTTTCTAGTATTTTGACCATAAGAGTTGGGCAAGGATGGTTAAAAAAAATCTGAATTGCTGAATGATTGGGGTGTGTGATAGTGTTAAAATCAGTTTCATCTGCTTCTACCATCAACAAAGTAGCATTACCCATAGAAAATGAAATATCCTCATAAGGAGTGGGTTCTCCATCTGGGCAATCACATTGACATTCCCTGAAGCGGTATCTAAATCCTGGTTGAAAAAGAGGGGGTTCATTGGTTACAGGACCGCTAATAGAGTATTCTCCTTTATAGGGCTCATATAATGAGGCAATGGTGTTTTGTAGTGGCTCAAATTTGGTGGGGTTTGAAAGTACCTTGTGTCGCATTGAGAGAAACTGTTCATCAAAAAAGTTAGGATATTGTAACATGCAGGGGCTGCAATCACTCATAATGTTGCTTACGTCTTGAGGTGTGGGTTCATATTCATGACCCTCACTGTCAATTTGTGTACCATCATTGTCATATGTACAATCACTTAAATCAACAAAGGGATAAGATCCTCCAACATTAAATCGTTCGATAGCAGCCGTTACTACAAATTTATCACCTGCACAGCTTGCGTTAAAATCGGGATGTTGTGGGTCACGAGGTACATTTTCAGTTATGGAGCGAGTGTGAGGCAAACCTAATACATGACCAATTTCATGAGGGTTTACAAAATTTGCAAAGTCTTGTGGCTTTACAATAGCAGTAGATCGAAGATAACTTGCTGCTCCTCTATAATGCTCTGTAGCGTAAGGTGCATAAATATTAATTACATTGGGATGTTTAAGTCCATTTGCAGTTACATAGTTCCAAAAATCTATGATTTGGCATCTACGTATCATACCATAGCCGTGGGGGTCAAATTCTGGATAAACAACACAAGTACCTCCCTGATATACAAGTAAAGTGGTATTTGGTGGGCTATCAAAAGAATCATAACCCACATATTTAAAGAATATATTAAACTTGTTATACGTTCGATTTAAATGAGCCACACCTTCTAAAATATTATATTCTGTAAAATTGTTATTGGGATACTCTCCATTAGGTCCCTTTACCTGCCAGAAGAACACATTCAAAACAATGGGTTCAATAGGGTTATTGGGTTCTACATCAAAAACAATGTTTGATATTTCATTTTCAAACGGAATTTCTGATGAATCAAAAGGACAATCATCAACTTCTTGGACAGAAAGAAATGATATTGATAATAATAAAGAACTGATTAACAGAATTTTACTCCCCCCCCCCCCATCAGGTCAAGAAAAAGTAATTTTGTTTTCATAATTTTTAGATTTAATGTTAATAATTACTTAAAAATAACAAACTATATTCGTAA
>Ga0209702_10004738_pt1 | contig 19364 bp, 9 predicted proteins | sample FRY01_FD_187210 | JGI IMG/M metagenome (GOLD analysis project Ga0209702, IMG submission 187210) | Freshwater microbial communities from Lake Fryxell liftoff mats and glacier meltwater in Antarctica - FRY-01 (SPAdes) (version 2) | ecosystem: Environmental > Aquatic > Freshwater > Ice > Glacier...
GCCTCGTATGTAGTTCTCGTTCATTGGCTGGTGGCTTTCTCCTAGCCTTCCTTCCCACGGTCGGTCGCCCTCCCGCAGTTGGCTTCGGATAGTCCTTTCATCGTTAGCAGTTTCTTTTGTTCTTCGACACACCGCGTGGGCGCAGCCTTTACGCGGTTCATTCTATAGACAGGGGACTTGAACCCCTTTTGGTTTCCGTGCATGCTGGGCACACACAAGACATGGGACTCGATGCCGAGTAGCGCCTCCTGCTTTCCGCAAGGGCCTCAGGTTTGCGCTGGCTGTGAGGTGGACCCGAGTCCATTTTGACCTTGGCGCAAGAAATCACCTGCTTGCGGAACACCCTCGATTCGTCTAGCTTCACAGCATGTCGACCAGAGAAAAAGCGATCAATGCGCTCCGGGAGCTTCCGGAGGACGCCTCATGGCCTGATATTGAGGATCGAATCCACTTTTTGGCCTCGGTTGAGAGGGGACGACAGGACATTCGCGAAGGGAAGGTCGTTCCCCATGAAGAGGTGACCGAAGCGCTTGCGGGATGGATTACGCAATAGACTGGGCGGAATCTGCTCTGGAAGATCTCAAGGATCTGGTCCGCTACATAGCCGCCGACAATCCCGTTGCTGCAGAGCGCTTTGGGAGGGCGATCATCAGACGAATAGAAGTGCTCTCCACTTTTCCCCGAACGGGAAGGATCGTTTCGGAATTAGGTGATGATCTGTTGCGAGAGGTTATCTGGACACCCTACCGGATTGTATATGAGGTGGACGACACTTTGCTCCGTGTCTCGGTGGTTCGGGTTTGGCACGGAGCAAGGGGTGAACTCGAAATCTAATGCCCGAATCGGGTCCCCCGGCGGATCAACCCCCGGGTCCCACACCACCCTGCGTACGGCTCCGCGTCGCCCTATGCACCTCGTTCGGAGCAATGCCCAAAGCGAGGAGGTTTCAACGGCGCGTCCGCGGCTGCTTCCATGACACCGCGTGGGCACAGCCTTTTACGCGGACACCGCGTGGGCACACGCCTTTACGCGGACACCGCGTGGGCACACGCCTTTACGCGGGTTTCCAGTAGTATAACCTCACCCTCCGCCTGACCCATTCCGCCAGTCGCTCAATGACCGTATAGGTGCAACCAAGCTTGTAGTAGTTGAGCCAGAAACAAGAAAGGATCTCCTCGATCATGATTCTTGCTTGAGGGGCTCCATGCTTCCCTCCGTCACGGCTCTCAAGTTCACCTCGCACGCTGGCGTCTTCGGCTGGCTTGTCCGTCACGGGGTCGATCCCCTCCTCATTGGTTCGGTCCTTCATCAGGTGAATGCGGCGGGCGGGCCACCGCCCTCTATCACCTCATTTTCCGGAGGAGGAACATGGAAACTAGCATGGCGTGAGCGGAGCGAGGGCAATGCGGGCCCGCTTCCCCGGTCTCCGGAGGAGGAAACCGCAAGTCAGCATGGCCGGAGCGGAGCGCAGGCAATCCTCCGGTCTCGTAGTTTAAACGGGCATCTTCCAGCCCCCGGCTCGTTTCCCGACCTCTCCACCCGCACACACTGCCACCAGTCTTCTCCCCCCGATTCATCGGCTCAACCGAGTGCCATTCTGGCCAGACTCTAATCAATGCTCCGAAACGTCGAAGCGAGAGCAGGCACTTCGCCACCTCCTCCTCAAAGGCTTCGGCGGACAAGAAGGCTTCGCCCGGCAGGCCGGTCCGGCCAACGGCTGTTTCAGGAGCCTCTCGCCAAACGCACATTCCCAGCAGAGTCACCCTTTCGTGCGACCCCCTGATTCAAAGCAATTGCCTTCCCCAGTGAAGCGAAAGGGTGCATAAATCCCCCCGCTCAAGTGGACATGGCCGACAACGAGATCATTCTCCATGAAGGCTGCGTCGGGTCGCCACACGGAATCCGCAATATGATTTCTCAAAATTCCGTGACAGACGCCTGCCACCCTTGAAACACCCGATGACAATTTCCCAAAACCTCCTTGCGCTCCTCTGCCTGGCGGCCGCCGTCAGCTTCCTCCCCTGCCTAGCTGCGGAAGCCGCCCCCGTGCGGCGCCCCAATATCATCCTCATCCTCAGCGACGATCAGGGCTGGACCGGATCCTCCGTGCAGATGGCAGCCCAGCGAGAAGACTCGCGCAGCGACTACCACCGCACGCCGAATCTTGAACGGCTCGCGGGGGACGGCATGCGATTTTCCAACGCCTACGCTCCCGCCGCAGTCTGCTCCCCGACGCGGCATGCCATCCAATGGGGCAAATCCCCCGCCCGACTCGGGATCACCTTCAACACCGGCGAGACGCCCCGCATCAATGGTTCCCCGGCCATCGCGCAGCTGCTGAAACGCGTGGACCCCAACTACGCGACCGGCCATTTCGGCAAATGGCACATCAAGCTGCATCCGTCCGAGGCGGGGTTCGATGAAAGCGACGGACGAACCGGAAATGATGACGGCAATATCAAGGGCGACATCGACTACAGCAGGAAATGGAAAACCCTTCTGACCGAAGTGGGCCGCGCGGCGGGAGAGCGAAAGGGCGACCCCGCCGTGGCCGATTTGACCAGTCAAAAAGGCGATCCGGCCGCGCAGATCAAGTTGGCGGAACTTCTCGCGCCGGACGACGCGAAAGTCGCCAAGGCGCTCCGGGCGCTTCCGACGGACAAGATCGCCCCGATCCCCTTCACCCCCGACAATCCGAAGCGCATCTTCGAGGTGACCCGGCGATCCGCGGACTTCATGGAAAGACAGGTCGCCGCCCACAAGCCGTTCTTTCTCCAGGTTTCCCATTACGCCGTGCACATCAAAACCATGGCCCGGAAGGAGACCCTCGCCAAATATCAGAAACTACCCAAGGGCGAGCACCACGATCGCGCCGATTTCGCCGCCATGACTGAGGATCTCGACAGCGGGCTCGGTCTGCTCCTCGACAAGATCGAGGAACTCGGGATCGCGGACAACACCTACGTGTTCTACACCTCCGACAACGGCGCATACGGCGATCACAACCATCCGCTCAGCAAGGGAAAATTCTACCTGCGGGAAGGCGGCATCCGCGTGCCCCTGGTGGTGCGCGGACCGGGAATCGCCAAGGGCTCCTTCTGCGACGTGGCGGTCACCGGCATGGATTTCCTGCCAACCTTCTGCGCACTGGCCGGCGAAGGCCTGCAACTCCCCGACGGTCTGGATGGCGATTCCTTCAAGCCGCTGCTGGAACACGGGGGCCAGGGCACCATCGCCCGCAAGGACCCCGCCCTGATCTTCCACTACCCGAATTTCTACGGAGATCCGAAGCGCGGCAAGGCCTACGGCGAACGCCCGCAATCGGCGATCCGGCTGGGGAACTACAAGTTGATCAAGTATTGGGACAACGACGAGAGGCTGCTCTTCGACCTCGACCGCGATATCGGCGAACAGAAGAACCTGCTCGCAACAATGCCGGAGAAGGCCGCCGAGTTGCACGACCATCTCATGGACTACCTGCACAGCGTCGATGCCTTGATCCCCGGCCCCGACAGGAAATCAAATCGCCCGGCCCGCTGAAAGTGCTCCTCCAACCCAACGTCCGTCCCAATGCACACCCATAGGCCGCTCCTCCGCTGCGGATTCCCATTCTTGACCGCACTCTCCAACCGGTTCCCGCCGAGTGGTTCGCACCCCGCCCCGGCTTTCGCTCGGAATCTTCTTCCGGTTCTTCTGGCCATGGCCGTTTTCGTATCCGCCGGGCATGGGGCCGCAGCGGTGACCGCGGACCGCGAGGGAGCGATCCTGCGCCTCGGCAACGGACGATTGACCGTCGCCTATGACACACAGAAGGGCAGCTTCCAATTGGCCTCGGCCTCAGTGGCATTCGTCGAGGACGGGCGACTGCTGCAAGGCGCGGGCAAGGCTTCCCTGACCGAGACGGACGACCTGCTCGGCAAGGGCCGCGCCATCGTGATCGACCAGGGCGCCGGCCGCAGCTGCCGCCTCGCCTTCTACCCGGATCTTCCCTTCGTGTGCATCCGGCAGGATCTCGTGAATCCGACCGGTGAAACGATCGAGGCGGTGCTGCCTCCTTATGGCTGCGCGAACATCGCCCTGGTCCCGGCCGACGACGTTCCCCGGGTCCTTGGCACGTCCCGCCACGTCAGCCAGGGCGCGGTCGATCTGGAGAACGAAACATGGGATCCGGCCGGAATGACCCTCGGGGCAACCAGCAAGGTCATCGCCAACGATCCCTATCAGATCCGGGTCGTCTTCCCGGCCGGCCGCACTCTGGAAAGCGTCGCTCTCGCGAATGGCGGTGAGGCCACCATTGCCATCGAACATCATGAATCCCGACGCGCCCGGGTCACGATCCTCTCCCCGCGAACCGGTCCCCTGCAATGGACGGCCATTTTCAAGTAATCCCCTGTTCCGATAGAAACCATGTCTCCAGCCACCCCGCTCCTCCACCTCCTGTTGGTCTCCCTCGCCGGGGAGGTGCTCGCCGATGCCGAATCCTATCACCCGGTCCCAGGCGTCTTCGGCATGTCGAAATGGGCCGCCGAGGTGAGCCCGGAAAACGTGCTCCCCGAATATCCGCGGCCGCAGATGGTCCGCAAGGATTGGATGAACCTCAACGGGTTGTGGGACTACCGCGTCACGGACCGGGAATCCGGCACACCCGACTCGTATGACGGAAAAATCCTGGTCCCCTTTCCGATCGAGGCACCTTTGTCCGGGGTCGGCAAGATGCTCAACGCCGTTCCGGATCGAAGCTATTCAAACAGCCTGCTTTGGTACCGGCGCTCCTTCGAGGTGCCGACCGCATGGAAGGAGAAGCGCGTCCTGCTCCATTTCGGCGCGGTCGACTGGGAGGCGACCGTCCATTTCAACGGCCACAAACTGGGCGTGCACCAGGGCGGTTACGACGGGTTCTCGTTCGATGTCACCGACCTCCTCAACCCTGCCGGCCCCAACGAGCTGGTCCTCGCGGTCTGGGACCCCACCTCCGAGGGCCGTCATCCCTGCGGCAAGCAGAGCTGCAAACCCGGCGGCATCTTCTACACCCCCTGCACCGGTATCTGGCAGACCGTCTGGCTCGAACCGGTCGCCGACACCTACATCGAATCACTGAAAATTGTCCCGGACGTGGACCAAGGGGCGGTGCGGATCACGGTGATGGCCGTGACAGGCAAGGACGACGCTGATCTGCAGACCGTGGTCGAGGTCTATGACGGCCAGACCAAGATCGGCTCTGCGCGCGGCCGGGCCGGTGAGGAATGCGTCGTAAAGATTCCCGAGGCCAAACTCTGGTCACCCGACACACCGTTCCTTTACGATCTGAAAGCAAGCGCCGGCGGGCGACGACCCGCTCCTCAGGCGGACACCGTGACCGGCTATTTCGGCATGCGCAAGAGCTCCCTGGGCAAGGACGGAAAGGGAATCACCCGCATGATGCTCAACAACAGGTTCATCCTCCAGAACGGCCTCCTCGATCAGGGATTCTGGCCGGGCGGCATCTACACCGCCCCCACCGACGAAGCGCTCCGTCATGACATCGAGATGACCAAACGCCTGGGCTTCAACATGGCTCGCAAGCACCTCAAGGTCGAACCCGCCCGCTGGTATTACTGGGCCGACAAGCTCGGACTACTTGTCTGGCAGGACATGCCGAGCCTCACCCGCGGAGTGACCTCGGAGGATGAACAGAGGCAATTCATGCACGAGTACCGCCGCATGGTGGAAGGCAGGTTCAACCATCCTTCCATCGTCTCCTGGGTCCTCTTCAACGAAGGCATGGGACTGAAAAGTTTCGACCTGAAGGCGGTCTCGGCGGAAGCCGCGAAGATGGATGCCACCCGCCTGCTCAACCACGAGAGCGGCGCCGGAGGCAGCGGAGCACAGGGCAAGAACCAATACGACGTGGGAGCGGGCGACATCATCGACTTCCACTGCTACAACAACTTCACCGCCCCGGTCCCGGAAGAAAACCGGGCCGGCGTGATCGGAGAATACGGCCCGGGAGTCAGGCGATTCATGTCCCAACTCGCCAGGTATGCTCCCTTCGTCGACGACCCGGGAGTCAGCGGCTTCGTGTGGACCCAGACCACCGACGTCGAAAACGAACTCAACGGGATGTTGACCTATGACAGAAGCAAGGCGAACTCAGACATCGAGAAACTGGCCGCACAGAATGAAAAGCACTTCAAGAAACACATGCAGCACTGAGCCATTCGTGAAACGATCATCCATTGATATACTGCCGTCGCTCAGCCTTCTCGCCGTGGCGGCCCTCTCCCTCCCGGCCCTCGCGGCCGACTACCCGCTGCGCCCCGCAGCGGTGGGCAAGGTGACGATTGCCGACGGATTCTGGGGGCCTCGGGTCACCAGCAATGCCACCGTCACGGTTCCGCACAATGTCGACTTTATCGGGCAGACCCCGCGCATGGCGAATTTCGACCGGGCCGCCGGGATCGACCCGAAACCCTTCGCTGGCAACGCCGCCTATGACTCGGACGTGTTCAAGATCATCGAGGGTGCGGCCTACTCCCTGCAAACGCGGCCCGACCCGGCCGCCGCGGAGACCCTCGCGGGACTGGTGGGGCGCATCATCGCGGCCCAGCAGGAGGACGGCTTTCTCTGCACACGATTCATCCTTCAGGAACAGGACTCCCGCTGGGACGAAATCCACAAGTCGCACATCCTCTACAGCGCCGGCCACCTCCTCGAGGCGGGCGTAGCCCATCACGGTGCCACCGGCAAACGCGATCTGCTGGACGCCTCGTGCCGCTACGCCGACCTCATCGACGCGCGATTCGGACCGGACAAGAGCCATGAAGTCCCCGGACATCAGGAAATCGAACTGGCGCTGGTCAAGCTCTACCGGGCCACCGGCGAGCAACGCTACCTCGACCTCTGCAAATTCTTCCTCGATCAACGGGGCCGCAGGCCCGGGGCATCGGAACAGGTGCGGATCGAAATGCCACGCCCGGCCGACTACAATCAGGACCGCATTCCCCTCATCGAGGAAAACCATGCCGTCGGACATGCCGTCCGCGCCGGCTATACCTATGCCGCCATGACCGATGTCGCGGCGCTTTGCGGCGACCAGAACTATGCCCGCGCCCTCGACCGCATCTGGAACGATGTCGTCGAACGAAAATTATACATCACCGGCGGCTCCGCAACCGGACAGTATCATGACGAAGGCTTCGGCGATCCCTATTCCCTTCCGAACGACACCGCCTATTGCGAAACTTGCGGAACCGCCGCAACGGTGTTGTGGAGCCACCGCATGGCCCTGCTCCAGGAGGACGCCCAATACATCGATGTGCTCGAGCGCGCCCTCTACAATGGCGTGCTCTCGGGCATCTCGCTGACGGGTGACAGGTTTTTCTACACCAATCCTCTGGCAAGCCGCGGCAACGATCGTCGCCACGGGAGCTTCGATCCGGCCTGCTGCCAGTCGAACCTGGTCCGCATCATCCCCCAAGTCGGCTCGATGGCCTATGCCACCGATGCCGAGACCATCTACATCAACCTCTTCGTCGCGGGCGAAGCCACCCTCGACCTCGAAAACGGTCCCGTCCACCTCAGACTGGAAACCGATTATCCGAACGACGGGCGGGTCAGGATCACCGTCACCGCCGGGCCCGACCAGCCCTTCACCGTTGCCCTCCGGATCCCGGGATGGGCAAGGGAGACGCCCGTGCCAAGCAACCTCTATCGATTCGCCACACCCGACCCCGCGCGCCCAACCCTCACCGTGGCCGGCCAACCCGTCGCACCTGATGCGGACGCGCCGGGCGACAAGGGCTACCTGCGCCTGACGCGCACCTGGAAGAGAGACGATGTGATCGAGCTGAACCTCCCCATGCCGATCCGCCGCGTCCTGGCCCATGACAAAGTTGAGGCCGACCGCGACCGCGTCGCCTTGCAACGCGGCCCCCTCGTCTATTGTGTCGAGGCCATCGACAACGGCGGCCTGCGCACCGATGCCATCGTCCTGCCGGACAAGGCCGCCTTAAAAGCCGAACGACACAAGGAGCTTCTCGGGGATGTCGTCCTGATCACCGGCGAGGCCGGGGTCGCCTTCGAACCGGAACCGGGCCGGCCTGCGAAGCTCCGGCCGCATCCCATCGTTGCCATCCCCTACTACGCCTGGGCCAACCGCGGCGAAGGATACATGGATGTCTGGCTTCCGCGGTCGATCCCGACGGCCACTCCCCTGCCCGCTCCGACTGCCGGCGCGGTCGCCATGGTCTCAGCCTCCGGCAAACAACCCGCCGGGCAACTGGCCGCCCTGAATGACCGGAGGGCCGGCCCCAACTCTGGTTCGAAATCAATCCCTCGATTCATTCCGAAGGAGGATCCGGATGGCACCCAATGGATCCAATACGAATGGGACGAAGCCCGGGAACTCAGCCGGACCTCCGTCTATTGGGCGGTCGATCAACCCGAAACGATTTACTGGAATGATCGGATCCGCGGCCCCCTCCTTGTCCTCCCGAAATCCTGGCAGTTGCTCTACAAGGACGGAGATGCCTGGCAACCGGTCAATACCGGGAGCGCATACCCACTGCAGCCCGACGCCGCCAATGAAGTCCTCTTCACCCCCATCAAGACCACCGCCGTGCGGCTGAAAATCGAACCCTCCGACACCCCCTGCGCCATTCAGGAATGGTCGGTCCATTGAGCCCCCCGGCTCCCGCCAAATTCCCTCAACCTATCTCTCACCAAATACCACAACCATGAAACAACCAGATTCCAGCACCACGACCCCACTCCACGCGGGGGCTTCCAGCCGTCGCCAGTTCCTCCGCTCCTCGGCCTTTGCCGGCATCGGCGTGAGCACCCTCGGGCTCTCCGGCCTCCGCGCTGCCCCCGCCAACAGCAAACTTCGCGTCCTCTCCATCGGCGTCATCGGCACCATCGGAAGCACCGACCGCAAGGCGGTCGCCTCCCACCCCATGGCCGAGATCGTGGGCCTCTGCGATGTCGACTCCAACCAGCTCGCCCGGGCCGCCAAAGACCATCCGAACGCCTTCACCTGCGCCGACTACCGCGAGGCCTTCGCCAAGCACGCCGACAAGTTCGATGCCGTCATCGTCTCGGTCCCCGACCACAGCCATGCCCCCATCATGCTCACCGCCATGGCTCACGACAAACACGTCTATGGCCAGAAACCCCTCGTCCACCAGCTCGCCGAGATCGGCATGATGGAAAGGGCCGTCGCCGCCAAACCCCACCTCGTCACCCAGCTCGGCGACCAGCGCATGGCGATACCCGGACGCCGCGCGGCAGTCGAAATCCTCCGCGCCGGAACCCTCGGCAAGGCCATCGAATCCTACAACTGGACCGGCTCGCCCAACCCCGGGAAGTATTTCAACTACGAGAAGGTCCTCACCGAGCCCAAGACCCCGCCCGCCAATCTCGACTGGAACCTCTGGCAGGGACCCGTCGCGGAGGCCCCCTACCGCGGGCTCCTCGCTCCCGTCAAGTGGCGCTCCTGGTGGAACTACGGCACCAATGGCCTCGGCGACTGGGGATGCCACATCCTCGATGTCCTCATGTTCGGCTTCGACGAACTGAAGGATCCCTTCTCCGTGAAGACCGACTGCAAGGAACCCGCCAGCGAACATTTCCACGTCACCCCCTGCAAGTCGACGATCATGTACAATGTCGCTTCGGACAAGTTCACCGACAAGACCTTCCCGGTCCACTACTGGGACGGCGGCCAGGTCCCCAGCCCCGACCAACTCCGCATCGGCGAGCAAATCAATGGCGGTAACCGGACCGCCATCATCTGCGAAAAAGGTACCCTCGTCCTGGAGGGCGACGGCAAACTCGAAATCTGGCGCGATGGCAAGATGACCCCCGGCCTCAGCGAACCCGGCCTGCCCCCCTTCCCGCGCCTCAACCACTGGCACGCCTGGGTCGACAACTGCCTCGGCATAAAAACCGAGCTGCGCAGCCCCTTCAAGGACGCGGTCCGCATCACCGAGCCTTGCCTCCTCGCCGTCAAAGCCACCCGCTTTCCCGGGGAAACCCTCCTCTGGGACAAGGCCAAGCTCACCTTCACCAACAACAAAAAAGCCACCGAGACGATCGTCAGCCGCGACTACCGCGACGGCTTCGCCCCGCCAAAGGTCGGTTGAGCGCATGGGCGGGAGTTCTTGGAGTTCGACGTGTTTTGCGGTGACCTGACCCCTTTCCCGCGCCCCCAACAGCGAAGGTCCCGCCTTCACGGACTTGAAGGCTCGCGTGGATTGGGGCCAAATCCCAAGTCCTCGCCCTCGTGCCGCACCACTCCGATCTGTTCGTGACTGCCGCGCCGCCCGTTGTACCAGAGCAGCCACTGCTTGCCGTCGAAAATGGCATAGAGCTTGTAACAGGCGTCATGATCCCATTGGCCCCTGCCCGGAGAGACGATCGGGTTGGCCGGGTGGCGCTGCCAACCGGTGATTCCGTCTTTGCTGCGTGCGAGGCAGATCCTCCCGGTGTGTTCATCCTCGAATCCGATGTAGAACATCACGAACCAGTCGCCAACCTTCTCCACCTGGCAGGCGGTGACCTTGTGTTTCTCCCATCGATGATCCGGCTCGGGCTGGAAAATCGGGTTGGCCTCGTGCTTTTTCCAAGTCAGCCCGTCGGGGCTCGTAGCATAGCCGATGGCATTCGGCTCGTATTGTTCGCCGCCGGAATACCACATGCGAAACAGACGGGCTTCCTCGTCCCAGATCACGGACGGGCACATCAGGGCGACCTTTTCCCACCGCTGTTCCGGTGCGAGGACCGGTTGCTCACTCCGGCGGGTCCAAGCCACGCCGTCCGGACTGGTGGCATAGCCGATGGCCGAGCGGCCCTTAGCCTGCCCGGTGTACCACATGTGGAAGCCATCCTCGCGTCGCAGGACGGAGGGTCGATTGATGTCATCCTCCCATCCGGTCTCCGGGCGCGGCCCCAGCACGGCCTGTGGAGGCGCGCTCCAATGCGTTCCATCGACGCTCTCCACGAGCGCCACCGCGTGCTTGGGACGCCAGGAAAGCCACATGCGGTATTTGTCGTCCTGACGCAGCACGGAAATATCGAAGCAGGTGCCATGTTCGCCTCCCATGACCGGATTTCCGTCAAACTTTCGCCACCCCCCGGAGGTGTCGCCCGAGGCGGCTGCCGGAAGCTGGCCGGTGACCCGGGTGAGGGTGTCCGAGGCGGCGATTTCCTGGCCATCCGCGAAGACGCGCAGGCCGCTGCCCCGGCCATAGACCCGTCCGGTCCGGTCGAACAGAATCGTCAACCAGCGTCCGTGGTAGCGGACCCGCTCAAGGCAAAAATAATCCCAGGAGGCCGGCACAAGCGGATGAACCTCGACGACCTCATCAGCCCGCGGGCGCAGGCCGATCAGTCCGCTGATGACGAGGTCGCAGAAGGTCGAATGGTTGTAGTCCTTGCCGCGTTCCACCCCGCCCTTGCCGGCATCCCAGGTGCCGTCCTTCCACGTCTTGAGACGAGTGCGTGAGATCCAGTCGCCGGTCGCGGGATTGAGGTTCTCGTCGATCCACGGAACGATGCGCCCGTCTTCAAGGGTGCGTTGCTGTGAGCTTGCATAACTCTTCAGGAGGCCGAAATAGTCCTCCGGGCCGATGACATCCTGTGGCGCGCCGTTGAGCAAGTTTGCGAGGCCGGTGAGCGTGACGGACGTCGCATACGGCCAGCTCGGCCCGTTCCACTGGCACTCGTGGCCGGCGTAGGAGAGAGCGAATCCGGGAGCCCGCTGCTCGGCGGTGGTCGGGCCGAAGGGTGCGAAAAAGCCGGCTGGGTCCATGAGCTCCCCCCACGCCACCGCAAACCGCGGATCGGGCAGGTTGAAAAACCACGGGGTGTATCCGTGCAGTTCCCGGACGCCCGCGAGCGGTTGATCTTCGCCCCGCGGAAGGACCTTGAAAAATCGGTCCACGGGGTCCCACAGGCGCTCTTGCACGAGGTTCTTAAGGGCGGCGGCCTTTTCGCGAAAGTCCTGCGCGGTCCCGACCTCTCCGGCCAGTTCCGCGATCCGCGCGATGGCGAGCGCGTCCCCATATTGATAGCTGTTGATGGTCGCGCGGTAGCCGCTGCCGCCGAGGGATAATTCCATGCCGTCGCGGTCGTCGATTTGCCAATAGAGGCCATTGGCGTCGCGATGCGATTTTTCCCATGCCGCATAATTTGCGACAAGATCGGGAAGGAGATCGAGGGTGGTCGCCTTGTCACCGCTCACGCAATACCGCGCCCAGACCGCATCGGCCGCCCAAAAGCTGTAGCGTCGCGGTTCTCCGCCCCCGCGAAACCAGAAGCGCGCATAGTCATCGAGGAATGTGGGATCGTGCAGCCAGCGGCCCTCGGACATGTGGTGCCCCGCGGCACAGCTGATCGTGTTGTATTTCCCGGCCCAGCTGACACCGGGCAGGAACTCATCCACGATGAAGCCGCCGGGGGTCCGCTTGAGGTGCTTCCGGAATGTCCACCACCGGAAATAGTAGGTCCGCAGGATGTCCTCGTCCGGGCAGTCGAGTAACGGAATATTGTCCTCCAGGAACCCGAGGGCCGCCGAGTTGGGGAAAGCTCCCTGATAGAGTTCTTTGTCGTCCTTGTTGAAGCGTGCGACAAATTTCTCCAAGGCCGCGTCCTTGATGACCCGCGGAGGGGGGGCGGGGAGGGGGACGCCTTCGAGAAACGGATCGCCGCCGAACTGGATCGGCCGTGCGTTGATGATGGCACCCCCGGCGTCCTTGCCACGAGCGACGAAAGCAGCATCGAGGTAGAGGCAGATGCCCGGATGGCGGCCGGTCTCGTCCTTGGCCTCATCGCCCTCGTTGCAGGTCTTGTCCTGAAACCGCCACCACGCAAGCGGGTGGTCCTTCGCGACCTCTGAGGGGTAATCCGCCCGCGCCTCGCAAATGACCGCGCAGGCGCAGCCCAACATCGAGAGAAGAGTGAGAGCGCTATTCCGGTTCATCGCTTCGTTCCGCTGCCACGCGGCGTCCCCCCCCTCATGGTGAGGTATTCGGCCGCATTCAAAAGACGCCGTGGAGGGACTGGGCCACCCTGACGCTCCCATCGGAGTTTGGCGACGCGCGGCGGGGCGGGTCAAGGGGAAAGGGCGGGGCGGATCGTGTTGTCGGATTTGCCGGGGTGCCCGTGGGCATGGAGTTGCGGCGGGATAGGTAAGCAGACGGAGCACGATCTCTTCTTCGAGGGTCTTTTGCAGGCCGGGGTTGATCGAGTTGGTGACACAGAAGAAGGGCTGGCCGTCCAAGGCGTTGACCCAGTAGTCAGGATGTCTGAGCCTATTCGTCGCTCAACTCCCCGAGTGGTTTGAACCAGGTAAAGAACAGGGCGATCCCCGCCGCGCACGCCGCGCCCAGCCAGAGCAGGCCCTGGGCGAAGAAATGTCCGATCAACAAAAACGCGCCATAATAAAGCCCCACCAGCAACACCAGGAACAGGCAGACGTTCAGCACGATGCGACCCGGAGAACGGGCCGGGCCCGCAAGCGGCTCCAGCCCGGCTTGTTCGGCAGCCTTCTTCACCGGGCCCCAAAGACCGAAGGGACGAACCCGTGAATAGAAGCGCACCAGATCATCCATTTCGGTCGGTTTGCTCAGCAGGGATCCCCCCACCGCTCCAACGATGGATGCAAACCAAATGACCGGCGCAGAAACATATTCCGGCAGCGCAATCCATGGGTTCCGGCTCGCAAACCCGACAATCCACGACGGCCACAGGGCGGCCTTCTCGCTCCCCGGCAAACCCGATAAAAACCCGCCGAATCCGGTGACCGCGGCAACCGCCATGGCCACCAGCAACCCCAAGGCATAACCGGTCCCGTTCAGCCGCCACCAGTGCCAACGCAGAATGTTGGGAATGAGCATCCCGCCGATCAGACCCGAAAGCATCCACGTCCAGATCCCTGAAATCGAGTCCGCCTGGGAGCCGATCGCAAAGCCCAGCAGCAACGCCACAATCGTCACGACATAGCTGATGCGCACCAGGGTCTTGTCCGCCAGTTGTGGCAGGGCGGGCTGCACCAGATCCCGCACCACCATCCCGCTCGCCGCATTCAACATGGAACTCAGGGTGCTCATGAAGGCCGCCGCCAGGCCAGCCAGCACCAGCCCGCGCAGGCCGACCGGAAGCATTTCATTGATCACCATCGGCAGAATCAGTTCGGGATCGGTCACCTTCACCACGCCCGCCACCGCCACGAACGTGATCCCCGCGATCAACATCCAACGCGGCACCAGGAACAACCCCCAGCCCAATCCGACCTTGAGGCTGTCCCGCTCCGACCGGCAGGCAAGGAATCGCTGCTCCTGGTAGTGGCCGCCCGCTCCATTCATGTGGATCAGGAAGCCCATCGCCAACCAGTAGGGCAAAAATTTGCCGAACTGGTTCCAGCCTTCCTCGCCCTTGGCCGGATCCAGCACCTCCACCGGAGCCAGGGAGGTGGCGAAGTTCTCCCGGATCACCCCGATGGCCTCCGCATCAAGCTTCATATAAACGACTCCGGCGACGACCAGGCCGGCCACGCTCATCAGGATCGCCTGGATCATGTCCGTCAGGACCACCCCTTTGAATCCGCCCGCCGTCACATAGACCATGGTGGTCAACATGATGACCACCGCCCACAGCTTCCCGTTGTCGTGATACGGCAGGTCAGCGGGAAGAATCATCGGGAGAAATTTCGAAATCCCGACAAACGAATAGCCCAGACTGAAGAGCAGAAAAACAATCATCAGGATGGCCCCGGCACTCCGGGCAAGGCGTCCCCCGCGACCAACGCCGAATCGGATGTGCAGCAGTTCCACCGCGGTCATGGCCTTCGTCCGGTAAACCCAGAGCCCCATGTAAGCCGCCAGAAATGCCGCGCCGAAGAACTGCCAGCTCCACCATAGGTAAAGGCTCTTCAGGCCCATGAGATAAAACACCGACACCAGGAACATCGTTCCGGTGACATCGTAGTTCGAGGCCGACCCGGAGGCCGCCAGGACCCACCACCGGGTCTTGTTTCCCCCAAGGAAATAGGACTCCATGCCCTGCGACGCCTGCCGCGAACACCGGATCCCGATCACCAGCATGCCGATCAGATACAGGGCGATTATGGACGGGTCGATCCAGCTCATGATGAGGACATCTCCACTTTGAAGTGAACCAGTTCGAGCGGCTTCAAGTCAACCCGGAAGGGATTGGCTTGGACCTGCCGGGTGCCGTCGCCCAGGCTCTGCCCCTGAACGGAACATCGCTCCACACAGGCCACGCCGCGCTTGAATTCCAGCGTGGCCGAAACCGGATCCCCGGAGATATTGAGCAAGCGCAGGATCAACGCCTCGCTGAAACGGTCCCTGCAAAGATCAAGAATGCGCACCGAGTCGCAATCGCACCGCAGCAGGGTTTCCGATTCGCAGGCCATGGCCGCGGAGGGAAGCCACACCGCCGGATGATTGATGCGCTCGGCGTGGCGCGCCAACTCCACCGCATCATGGGATCCGTGACACATGAATTCATAGCGAAACGAGGTATGGCCCGGCTGCACCCGCGAAAAATTGGTGTCCCAGTAGTTGTTCATCGGCCAGGCCACCAACTTCGGGTTCGCCGGACGTGGAACTTCCGCCAACGGTCGCCCGAAATGAAAATCGCCGGGCATCACAAGCGGGGCGTCCGGACAGAACAGCGTCGCCCCCCTCCCCTCCTCGTGGATCGAGAGGTAATTGTCCACGCACATCCAGTTGCGACAACTGCCCGGCAGTTGGTCGCGATCCAGAACTACCGGCACCCCGGCCGTATCGAAATGACAATCCCAACCGGCCGCCATCCGCAGCGGTATCGTGAAATACACCGCTTCCGGATCGGCGTGGGCCAATTTCTCCATGGAGACCTCAATGCCGATCAGCGGAGAATTTGCCCGCACGATGATCGTCCGCGTCAGGTCTCGGACTCCGGGCGCTTCAAATCCCGTGATCAACCGGATCTCGTCAACCCGTTCCTCCACCTCCACCCGCGTCACCGCCGTGGCCCGCTCACGGATCGCATGCCAGTCCTGCCAGTTGTCCTGGTCCAGCTTTTCCCGATCCAGATTGCGCTTGAAAAAGGCCGCCCTGGTCTCGTCGATCAAGCCATCCGGCCGCTCGCGCACATAGTCGAAGAAGCCCTCCGCGCCATCGGCAAACACCTCCCAGTCCCGCCGCACATCCACCAGCGAAAGCACCCTGCCCTTTCCTGAATCGAACTCCAGTCGATACCACGGGGTTTCAATGCGGTGAATTCTGGCGCTTCCCTTGAATTGAAGCGCGTTTTCAAAGTCCGCATTCAACGACTTGCACGAAAGATCTTTCTCACGCACCGAATGGTGCAGGTCCGGATGCTTCTCCGCCGGAATCAGGGCGTCCAGCGCCACGCGCTGGTGACTATACGGGGCGATCCTGACCGGCCCGCACCAGTCGCCCCCCGCCCCGTTCAGAATGTTCTCCGTCTGGAATCGGTTGGCTCGGAAGAAACGCCCGTCCTTCCGCCACGCCGCCGGAATCCTCACCTGGATCTCCTGCTCGACACCGGAGGGGTTGTAGAATGCCACGCTCTGCAGACGGCTCGCACAGGCTTCGTTCAAGGCCAGCTCGTCGAGCTCCTCGATCATCGCCAGAAACGCCAAGGAGTGCGCCTGATACGCGAAGCTGCTCTTGATCCCGTCGAGGGTCCGGGCCATTTCATTCGCCGGTTCCGTGATGTAGTGGCTGCAGGTGTGCTCCTCGTAGAGGACAATGTTCTCCATCGCCTCGTCGCGGTGCCTCGCATGGCGGGCCGAGGGGTTTCGGGTCGCCATGGCATTGATGCGGTGTGCGGTCGACAAATAGCGCCGGGCCTCGCGGCAAAGCTTGGCCTCATGCGCCCGCGCCCCCACCCCGAAGACCCAGAAGTCGGTCCAGTCTCCCCGTCGGACCGGGATCAATCCGGCCGGAATCCGCTTGATCCGCTCCAGCAGGTCCGCCGGGGTGATGTAGCGGATTGGCGGATGCGCGTCGTCCTGATTCCACTCCCTGATCAGTTCCGCCACAAAGGGATTGGCCGGCGCATTGTCCCACAGCTGAGGCGAACAGGTGGTGGTCAGGTAACAGAAGTCATGGGGATACCCGAGCGATTCCAATCGCGCCCGATAGGCCGCCCACCCCTCCTCCATGCGGGGGATACTACCCTCCCATGAATAGAGCAGCTGATCGAACATGGTGTAGTGCGCCCCGTTCATGACGCGAATCGTCCGGCCCGACGGCCCCTCCCAAAGAAACACTCCCGGGCGTCCCTCCACCACCCCTCCCAGATGGAGGTTGACCGCCATCGTCAGCAATTCGATTCCCGCGTCCAACAGAAGATCCACCATGGTCCACGGAATGCCGTTCACGTCATGGATATTGGCGGTCCTGATCGAGATCCCGAAGCGCTCTTCAATGACCCGCTTGTTCTCAAGCTGGGCACTCATGGTCGATACATTCGAAAGGGGCGTCCCATTGAAGGCCAGTCCGGAAATCCCCAGGCGTCCCTCCTTCAGCTGACGCCCGAAGCGCGCCACCGCATCTTCCGAAGCGTCGGCCAGCCACCACAGGACCGGCTCGGTCACCTCGCAGGTCCACTTGGGCCGGCTGGGTTCGGGCCAGCTTGCGGTCTGCTCCAGGAAATCGAGAGCCAGATCAATGTACTCCACCTGCATCGCCTTCAGCACCGGCTGAGCGTGGGTGTAGCCCATGTCCAGATGGCTATGGTGCAGGACCAGGATCTCCTTGATGGGAACAGTCGTCGCGGAATTCATGTGTTCTTCGCCACCATTGGTGCGCAACGACCCTATCCAGCATATTCGCCGTGCTGCCGCCAGAATTACCTCTCGGCGGTCCTTCATCGAATGTTGGGGTCAAGTGTTGGTTGGCGGAGACCAAGCGAAGTTTGACACTCTTAGTCGCACACTTGCTCGCTCTCTTGAGCGCCACCCTTAATCGGACACCCTTGGCCGATCGCCGATCTACTTCCATCGATCACGCAGCGGCAACAATTCCGCCCGCAGGCAACACTCATCTACCCACAGATTCTGCGGTAAGCGCCAAAAAAAAGGGACCCACCTCGCGAAAGGTGGGTCCCGTGATGATTGACGATGGCGGCCTGCAGGGTCAGGCGGCCCGGCGGCGGCGCAGGAGCGCCATTCCACCGAGAGCCAGCAACGAGAGCGCGCCGGGCTCGGGGACATAAGGAACCGCCTCTCCGAAGGTCGTGGCAAGGCGGATCTCGTCGACGAAAAACTTGCCGCCCGCGAGGGTAAGCGTGTCGAAAGCAGATTGGTCGAGGTTCGGCTTGTTGGAGGCCCAGTTGGCGCTGGAGAGAGCGGGCTTGGCGGCGACGAGGGCGTCGAACGCGGCCAGGTCCATGACATCGGTCTGAAGGAAGCTCACCACCGTGATGATGTCCTCGCCGCCGGTGTCCGCATCCCATTCGATCTTGCCGACCACGATATTGGGCACGCCATAATCAACACCGATGGTCCCCCCCTCCCATGGCATCGTCTGGGTGGCGTCGTCCAACACCCCGTCCGAAGTGCTACCGGTGCCGCCGGAGCCGACAATGACACCGTCGTGACCACCGAGGATGTTGCTCAAGTAGCCGCCGGGGCTGATATGGGCGGTCGATGTTGCTGCCCCACCGTCATCAAACCAACGGGGCAAGGCATCGAAGTTGTTGAAGCGCGGGAAGGCACCTCCACCACCGATGGCGGTGCCGTTGTTCTGCATGGAGGAACCACGTGAATCGTCCGTAAACGGGTCGCTGGAAATCATCAGTGACGGCGCGGCCGGGTTGGCATTGAAGCCACGCACCGACACGAAGCTGAACCACGTCGTGGTTCCGCTTGTGAACGTCGATGTCACGCTGGCAGCCAGAGCAATGGAGGCGTTCATGTGGTCGGCGACGTTCCCGTTGAACGTCGAAAGCTGACCCACCGAGGTCGGGTTGGGAATTCCGGCGTAGCCACCCGACGTCTGCAGGTTGTTCACCGTGCCGTCCCAAAGATTGGGGCCATTCGTGCTGCTCAGGTTCACTCCCGAGAGGTTGCCTTCCTCATGGACATACCAATCGCTGTTGTTGTCAAAGGTCGTCCAGCCACCCGAAGTCCCCAGCGCACCGCTTTCTCCGGAAAGCTGGCCAACGCCAGACGAGCCGTCCGAGTAAGTGTGGGCAAACGGTTCGTACAGATCGGTGTAGAAAAGTCTCAGCATTTCCTGCCCCAGATTTCGGCCAAGCGGGCCACTGCGTCGTGCCAGGGGACTTCGCGGTAAAGTGCGACACGGAGCCATCGGATAAATCGTTGCGTCCTGTGAGTTGCCTTCCGCATG